>WOYI011296355.1_pt1 | contig 56634 bp, 49 predicted proteins | sample 6423411 | NCBI WGS metagenome assembly WOYI01 (sample SAMN13441803, study PRJNA592873) | oil field metagenome | biome: oil field; feature: oil-well bore; material: oil-contaminated soil; isolation source: oil-contaminated soil from oil-well borehole | place: Germany: Wietze | collected 2016-10-18 ... | reverse complement strand
CTGCATATCACACCCACCACAACATTGCAAGATAATATGTCGGAGTAGAATTAAGAAGTTTTTGTAAACCTATTCCTCTTTTTGTTTCTGAAATATTTTTCATATAGATTATCGAGCTATTTGTTATTTTTTCGGCAATTTTAATTTCATCTTCAGAAACATCACAAATCCAAGCTTTATATTTCTTAACTTGTGAATTGTTTATGTTAAGATTTCTGACGAATACAGAATCAATGAATTTCAAGGCATTATACCTATTGTTACAAATTGATTTTCCATAAAGAAAAACTACTTGTTCCAGTTTGACATTTTCAAAAGCCTTTTCTACATCTACGATGAATGATGTATGCCCAATCATTGTTTCTACAAGGTTAAACCATCGTTCAGAAAACAATAAAGATTTAGGTACAATAAATGAAAGAGTGCCATTTTTATTGATCCAATTATTTTTACTAAAATCAATAAAGACAGCAGCGCTATTTGCATTTTTTGTGTCTCTTAGTTTATTCTTTATTAATTTTAACTCATCAATTTCAATATCAGCACCATACGGCGGATTTCCAATAACAACATCAAACCCATCTTTTTCATGAAACACTTCCGAAAAATAAACCTCAAAATCAAATTCAGTGTTGCCGTTTGTGATTTGTTTAATCAGCTCATCAATCTGCTTTTTATATTCCTGCTTTTTGGTTGGATTAGTTTCGTTGAAATAAAGCGGTTTGAATTTCTCCAGTTTCTCGAATAGCTCATTATTAAAAAGGTTTTTTTCTACACCAAGCAGCGAATTACCGCAGACTATTTTATAATCCAGATTGGGCAGAGGTTTGATTTGCCTGATATCGTCTTCATCTACAACAAGCGAAAGCCAGAGCCGCAGTTTAGCTATCTCGACTGCGCCGGAATCAATATCTACTCCGTAAAGTGAATTTTCAATGCACTGCCGTTTAAAATGATAATTTGACCCGTCGGTATTTTTGATGAAAGTAGAAAGCGTATTTCGTGCCCGGACAATTTCGCTCATCATACCTACGGGAAAAGCGCCGCTGCCAATAGCCGGATCACACACTTTAATCCCAGAAAGCTTGCGATCAATCTCAAGGGCGTTGCTACGGATGCTTTCGGGAAGCTGCAATTTGTAATCAGATGTTTTCTGTTGTCCATCATTGATTTTCTGCTGCTTTATCAATGCCATTTCTTCATTTTCGCTCAGGCGTTCGCCGTAATGAATCAGAGTTTCAATATCTTCTTTCGATGGTGACTGGATTCCCGCCGGAGTGACACCCGGCGCATGCGGGGCGGGAATGACAGAAGGCGCAAGGGATTGCTTCGCTGCGCCCGCAATGACAGTTTGGGCTGGATTGCGGTTTTCACCGGAATGACCGGCAGAAAGCTCCGTTGCCAGATAGTTAATCAAGCTTTGCTGGCACATGTAATGAACGATTTCGCGCGGAGTATAATAAACGCCGAATTGCTTGTTGAATTTGCTTTCCTCTCCCTTCTTGCCGCTTTTCAATGCTTTTTGGAACTCAGCAAAATTATCCGGCCGGATGGCGTTGAATTTCTCATAGGCTTTGCCCAGCAATTCCGGGTCAATGGCGACTTCCTTTTCCAGCGGCTCATCTTCTTTGACGGTAAAATTGTAGCGGTCAAAAACATCGAGAATGCCGTCGCCTTCATCGCCTTTGCTCATTCTACTCATGTTGGAAAATAATTCATTAGGAATAAGAATATCTGTTTTCACCCAATCATAGCCGCTAATCGGATCGAAAAGGCCGCCGTTTAAAAAAGGAATTTTGCATTTAAAATGATCATTCCAGTGGTCTATGTCAGAACGGTCTCTTGATAGTGCATCATAAAAAAGGGGTTCTAAAACGTCGTTAAAAAAATTTTGATAGCCACCATGCTTTTTATCAAACAATTCACGCAGAAACTGCTTCGAGCCGGTCCCCCATTGCGCGTCTCTGGCGACGCCAAACCAGCCTTTCTTTTGCAGGAAGTAAAGAAAGACAATCTGGCCTAAGAGCTTTTTGGCAAAGTCAACGGTATTAACGCCGTTTTGGTCAAAGTTATTTTTAATGGCTGGATCTTGGGTAACGATTGAATCCAGCGCTTCTTTAACCCGAAGAAACAAATTACGGTATTCGGTGAAAAATTCTTTGGTGACGGTTTCAATATTAAATGCTTCTTCCAATTCGGCAAGTGCCGGATTATGTACATCATCGGCAATAAGTGGAGCCAGACGGCTCTGGGCGGTGTGGCTGTTTTCGTTGGCGCCGACAAGGAATGACCAGCGGCGGGCGGGTGTGAAGTCTTCTTTGACCTTTCCTTTTTCGTCAATTTTATAATCCATTTTGACCAGTGAAAAACGCCAGTCGGAAGGATCAGGAGAGACAAAAGCGACAAGCCCAGCATCTTTTTGGTCGCGATCCTTGAGATAGTGAGCAATGAAATTGCGCTGGCTGGTGCGCGCCCTTTCCAGCGTTGTTTCGCTTTGCAGATAAACAATCAGGATATCAATTTTTAAATTATCGGGGTCTGTATAGGTGGCAAGTCGCTCGTAAGTTTTGACATATTTTTTATATGATTCCGGCACGTAACCACGTGCGTGAAAGGCCTTTGATTCATCAATTTTGTTAAGTAGATTTTTGACAAAAAAAGTAAAATTTACTTTATCAAACTGATTTTCCAGGGTGCTTTTTACAAGGTCTTTTGCCTGTTGTTTATCCATCTTACCGGTTGCCTTTCATATACATTGACAAAATAACTTCACGCTTGCCTGTTACCTGTTGATTCTGCTCTGCATAATGTGCCTCTAATAGCCGCTCCGGTATGTGCATTTGGAGTATGGCCAAGACTTTAAACGGATTTGCTAATTCTTCTTTCAGCTTATTAAGTGCAGCCAGCGTCTCTTTTGTTGTCTGTTTAGGCAATCCGCCTTCTTCAAGCTGAGTATAAACTTTTTTAATGTACAACTCCTGATCATCGGTAAACTGCCTGGTGCTTTTGAATACCGCTTTAAGCATTCTATAAACCTGCATCGCGCTGTCTTTTCGCCGCTTGGTTTGCAACTCCAACATTTCTTCAGTCGTGGCAAAAATAAATGCTTCTTTATTTTTATCCAGCAGGTCATAGAATTCTTCCGGTAATATTTGTTTCTCTTCATCAGCGGAGCTTTCAATGATACTGGCCGCGGATAAAAAGTCCAGCTCCTGAGCTTCACCTTTTTCTGTGGCTGTAAAAAACTTCTGGAGCTTGCCGCGCCGGAAATAAGTTATTAAAGATTCTCTATGTGTTTGGCCTATCTTTGCTGTACGGGATTTTTTCGGCAGTAGTTTAATCTGCTCAAATAAATCCGGTTCTTTGTCTCTAAGGTCTTTAATGACTTGCAGATACTTAAGTTCACTTTCTTCGCTTTCATCTTCACCAGTAAGCGTTTTCTTTGATACTAAACGGTTAAATAACTCATGCGAACCCACTGGCTCACCTTCGGTTAACAAAGCGGCATCGCCGCCCAGCAAGGTTAGAAATGCATTTATTTTGGCTTCCGCAGATTCCCGCAACTTAATTTCATCATTGCCCTGTTGTGATGGAAAGAAGTTGAAAGTATAAATTTTATCATACTTGGTATCGAGGCGATTGATACGACCGACTCGCTGCATCATTCGTGTCGGATTCCACGGAATATCATAATTAATGACGACATTGGAACGGTGCAGGTTTACTCCTTCAGAAAGAACTTCAGTGGAAACCAGTATGCGATAGTCATTTTCAGGATGTCGGGCTTTATCATCGAAGTTTTTAATAACTATATCGCGTGTAGCCTCACCTGAACCGCCGGTGTAACAAATCGCAACATCAGGAAATTTCTCATTGATATTTTTTGCAAGATATTCCGCTGTTTCTTTGGATTCGGTAAAGATAATGAGTTTATTCTCTTTAAGGATTTTATCTTGTGTTAGCTGTTGAAGAAATTTAATTAGTTTGGGGTCTCTGTTTATCTTCTGCCACAATATTTTTATCTGACGCAATATTTCCAGATCGCTTTTTAAATCAGCCAGAAAATTAAGTTCGTTATCAGCTCGAAATTCCTCAGCCTTGTATTTTAAAGCCTTTTCTTCATCTATCAGTTTTTGAATTGCTTTGTCATCGTCATTTTCCAGCAATTCAAATATTTTATTGGTATGTTTTTTACTGACATAGACATTACCTTTATCAAATTCTTTAATAAACATTTCATAAGAATAAATAAACCTGTCCACTGAGTTTTTAAAAGCAAAGAAACTGCTTTCCAGCCTTTTGACCAGCAAAATTTTCATGAATTTGCCCATGTTCTTTTGGGCTTGTGCTTCCAATTGGTCAATTTTCCCGGTGTAATAAAGCATAGGCATATAACGAGCGTATTTGAATCGTTTTGAAATCAGTTCAATAGTCTTGTTGAAGATCTCATCTTCCACTTCATTTAATTCGTAGAATAATGGCGCTGGATTTTCGACATCGGGAAATTTTAAGTTTTGTTTCTTTAAATCAGCAGTAAAATATTTGGAAATCTCTGTTCGGGTTCGTCTTACCATCAAATATTTAAGAACCTTCTCCCGAATCTCCAAGGCATTTTCTTTTACCGTGCTAATATATTCGGCATGATCGCGTTGGCGGTCCAAATTCTTAAGCTTCTTATCAAGCCTGTTGAAAAAAGATTCCAGATCAGGCAAATTAGGAATGGTGCTTTTCTTCGCTTTTTGGAAAAGCTTAATCTGGCTTAGAATATCTCGGGGTGAATTGTTGTAAGGTGTTGCTGTAACAAGGATAATTCTTTTCCCCCGGCATATTTCCGCCAACTTTTCATAGGTCAAATTTGATTCCGTGCGGAAACGGTGGGCTTCATCAATTATAATATTCTGATATTTTCCCGTCCCTCTCTCCAGTATATCGTCCAGTTTGCCAATGGACTCAAAATCGGCATGGATGCGAAAGTCAGAAAAAGCGTTTCTCCATGACCCGGGGTTGTCTCTTTCCAATAGCATCGGTGGGGCAATTACCAAAGTTCGTCCGTCTATTTGTCCGGCCAACAATGTGGCAATATAAGTTTTACCGAGACCCACAACATCCGAGACAAAAACGCCTCCATATTCTTCCAATATTTTTTTGGCGTTTAATACCGCCTGTTCCTGATACTCCAGCTTCATGAATTCTACCGGCAAATACTTGGCAAACACTTCGTCAGTCTGGCTTAACTCGTCTTTAAAGTATTCATACAAAAGCTTCAAGTACAACTGGTAAGGCGTTACGTTTTGCTTAAGCCATGTCTTATCCTCAATTGTCTGAATATATTTTTCGCTGACATCAACAGAATCTTTCCATAGTTCTTCAAATTTATTCTTAGCAAAAATATGATCAGCGCTATTCTTAAGTTCGACGTTGAACTCTAAATTATCAACCAAGCCAGACTGAGTAAGATTGCTGGAACCAGTAATGACTCTGCCCACATCTCTATCACCATCTTTAAAAGTCATTATATAAAGTTTGGCGTGAATGTTTTGTGAGGGGTATGCGTGAATTTCAAGTTTCTTATTACGAATCCATTCAATAAACTTAACAACACCACCCTCTACTGTGCGGCTGTCTGTTGAATCTTCCATTTCCTTTTCAATCAGACTTTCAATTTCTTTTTTTGTTTCAGCGTGGGAAAATTGGAGTGATTGCTGTTGCTCTTGTTTAGCGGCATTTAATAAATCGTGCGTTTGTTTATCGGCGCTGATGCCAATGAGGATTCTGATTTTTTCTGTTTTTTCCAGTGCGGGATAGATCGCATAGAAGCCGCTGGTATAAAAATAGCCGGCCAGACAATCAAATAGTTTTGAGTCTTTAATCAATACATCAAAGCGTTCCTTTAGATGTTTACCTTTTTCGTTTGTGATGAATGTCAGATCGGTTGTCATCGTTTGTCTTTATTTAAAGATGTATTTATTTTTCCTTCAATAAAAGTCGAATTATTTATGATCTTATTTTTTGATAATGCTTTTTGCTGAACTTTTTTGGAATAATACAACTTCTTAAAAACATTGCAACTATTAATTGCCAGAAAGAAGTCATGGGATTTGAAATTGTATATTTTAATCGAGAGTAACGATTTGCTATTTTCAGGAAGAAGCGCTTGTCAAGTTAAGGTTTTTTCAGGTTCGCTTTTCTTTGTTATCTTTTGATTTTTTCTTCAGTGAGTGTTAATTTAGACGCAGAAAACTTGAAGGTTTTTGCTGGTACCTGCTTGCAGAAAAACGATGTTATCTCGAAGGAACGGAGCGACTGAGAAATCTGCGAGATCACTAAATAGATTTCTCCCTGCGGTCGAAATGACAAATCACGAACTTATGCAAGTAGGTACCAGTGTTGATAAATGGTTATCAATGAAGGTTGCTTATGGCCGCATTCTATGAGTGAAATAAAACTATTGATTGGTGGAGATGAGGGGGATCGAACCCCTGGCCTCGACATTGCGAACGTCGCGCTCTCCCAGCTGAGCTACATCCCCAACCTTAAGAATTACCGCTCGAAAAACGTGAGGGAGCATATATTATTGCTTGTCTTAGTGTCAAGAAATTGTTAATATAATTCCAGCGTGAATAAAATCATTAAGGTTTTTCTATATTCACGGATAATTTTATATTATAAAAAGCTGCAAAAATATGTGCGGTAATAACATTAACAATTGATTAATTTATTTGATTCTTTTCCCGAAAAAAATGATAGAAGATAGTTAATCCCTATTGAGGAGAGTAATACATGGCGAAAATTGATGCTTTTTTTCAGCTTATGCATGATCAGGGTGCATCGGATCTTCATCTTGTCTCCGGCCAGCAACCCGCCCTTAGAATCCGTGGCGATATTGAGCGAATTAAATATGACGTCCTCACTAATGATATGTTGAGAGTGCTTCTCTACGAAATCACGCCGGAACATAAAATTAAACATTTTGAAGAAACCGGTGACGTTGATTTTGCTTATGAAGTTCCCGGCCTCGCGCGTTATCGTGTCAATTACTTCCGGCAAAAAAACGGCATAGGTGCGGTATTTCGTGAAATACCCGATAAAATTTCAACTTGCACACAGCTCGGACTTCCTGAAGTGATATCAAAATTAGCTTCTCTCCCGCGGGGTCTTGTGCTGGTCACCGGCCCGACAGGTTCCGGTAAGTCCACAACACTGGCGGCCATTATTGATGAAGCTAACCGTCTGCGTAAAGATCATATTATTACAATTGAAGATCCTATTGAATTTGTTCATAAGAGCCACAACTGTATTGTGAACCAAAGGGAAGTGGGAATTCATACTAAATCTTTCACCGCGGCGCTGCGCGGAGCATTACGTGAAGACCCGGACATTATTCTGGTGGGTGAAATGCGCGATCTCGAGACCATCTCGCTCGCTGTAGAAGCCGCATCTACCGGCCATCTTGTTTTTTCCACGGTACATACAACCAGCGCCGCAAAAACAGTTGATCGAATAATAGAGGTTTTCCCCGCAGCCGAACAGCTGCAAATTCGCTCCACGTTGGCCGATGGTTTACGCGCTGTTGTTTCACAGGTTCTATTTAAGAGAGCTGATATTAAAAGCCGCTGTGTTGCTCTGGAGATTTGCATTGCCACCCCTGCGGTACGTAACTTGATCCGCGAATCCAAAACCTATCAAATTCCTTCCATGATGCAGACGGGCAAAAAGTATGGAATGCAACTTTTAGACGATGCGATTATGGATCTTTTAAGCCGCGGTTGGATCAGTGTTGATGAAGCTTACATTAAAGCAAACGATAAAGCCCGATTCCGTCCGCTTTTGAAATATCCACCAACAGATTTTACTGAAGCATAAATCATTGTGAGGACAGTTTATGAGAAAACCGGAGATAGAGCATATACTGACAAGAATGCTGGAATCCAATGTGGACGTTTCCGATATCAATCTAACCGTGGGCAAACCTTTTCAGGTAGAGGTATCCGGCCAATTAGCCCCTGTTGATTTAAGACCGCCTTTCGAAAAACTTACACCGTTTCAAACAGAAATTTTTGCTCTAAACCTGATTAATCAGGACCATCGGCTGATGGAAGCACTCATTAGAGAAGGCTCCTGCGATCTGTCTTATGAGTTGCCCGGAGTTGCCCGTTTTCGTGTAAATATATTTTCGCAACTTGGCCAGTACTCTATTGTTTTAAGAAAGCTCGAATCAAAAATTCCTTCATGCGCCGAACTGGAATTACCCGAAGCCTATTACAAAATTGCCAACGAAAGAAACGGGATTGTTTTGGTAACAGGCGCAACGGGTACCGGTAAAACTACATCTCTTGCCGCCGTCATTAATGAAATCAACGAAAATAGAGCCGTGCATATCATCACTCTGGAAGATCCGGTGGAATACACGCACGATCAAAAGAAAGCAACCATTAACCAGCGCGAATTAGGCAAGGATTTTGATTCTTTCGCTAATGGCTTGCGCGCAGCTCTGCGTCAGGCGCCCAAAGTAATCCTCGTCGGTGAAATGCGCGATCGCGAATCAGTGGAAATAGCCCTGAATGCCGCAGAGACAGGCCATCTTGTTTTGAGCACCTTACACACCGTTGATGCCGGTCAAACAATCAATCGTATTCTGGGAATGTTTACGACAGACGAAGAAAACCAGGTACGTGTACGTTTGGCAGATTCTATTCGCTGGATCGTTTGCCAGCGTTTGTTACCCAAAATCGGAGGCGGTCGTATCGCCATCTTTGAAGCGATAAGTACCAGCCTGCGAGTAAAAGACATTATCCTGCACGGCGAATCGGATGGAAAAACGTATATAGATATTATCGAACAAGGTAGACCCTTCGGCATGATCTCTTTTGAAAATTGCCTTGTAGATCTTTTTGAAAAAGGCTTGATTACCGAAAGTACGGCTATCTCCTATGCTACAAACAGGGCTAATGTACATCGTGGAATAGACGCGATAAAAAATGCCCGCGGTGAAAAAACAACCAGTATCGGCGCGCTTGAAGTTGACAACTCATATGGTAAAACTAAAATGGACCCATGGAAATAATTTTAAAATTATTTCCATGGCCCACACAAAATGTTGATTAGGGAATTAACATGATTGAAGAAAAATTGACACCGGCATCAGAAGAAGAAATAGATTATTCCGGACGGCCTTTTGGTTACCAGGATATAGGAAATCAAACTGCCTTGGTTTGCGAAAACGATCCTGTCATCAGGGAAAAGATCACCGACGCATTGAAATCAATTGACTTTAACGTCATTGAGTCGTTAAAAGTTAAAGAAGCTTTAAAAAGCTTAAACTTTCACACTTTTAATCTTATTGTAGTTAATGAAAATTTTGATGCCGGCCCTGATGGAGTTAATTACATTCTTAAATATTTGGAAAGTCTATCTATGGCTATTCGCCGGAAAATTTTTGTTGTTTTAGTTAGCGCAAATTTTGCTACTATGGATTACATGTATACATATAATAAAAGCGTCAACTTGATTATCAACAAAGAAGACATTGGCCAGATAGGTATGATTATTAAAAAAGAAATCGATGAAAATGAATATTTTTACCACGTATTTAAGAAATTTTACCACAAATACGTAGAAATTTAACCCTATCTGATTTTGCTTATTTCACGAAGAATTTTATCAGACTGATCGGCAAGCCCCATTCCTTTATAAGCTGCGGCCAAACTTAAATAGTAAGGCTGCGCAGCGTCTTGGGCTATGGCCGAGTTAAAAGCCTCAACTGCTTCTAAAAAGTGGTTTGCCTTCATGAGCACATGGCCTAAACGATTATAGTAAGCTCCAGCTCTTGTATGATCGTACCGCACTGCCATTTCATAAGACTTCAAGGCTTGCGGTATTTGCCCCAAACCAACAAGACTATCTCCTAATGAACAATAATATAGCGGGTTAGCCGGATTTACGGAAACACATTTGTTTAATAATCTTTTGGCTTCCCGATGATTTTCCGACTGCTGAAATAAAACAGCAATTTTAAAGTAATAACGGTCCTGCTGATCAAAGTCAATTTTACAGGCCTGTATATAGGCCTTTTCACTTTCCTGAATCAACCCGGCAGCAAATAAAGCTTCGCCCCAATAGCAATAAAACACGGGGTTATCGTCTTCGATGGTAATTAGTTTTTCATAAATTTTACAAGCCTTTTCAGCCTTGCCTGATTGGAGATAGGCATTGCCTAATTCAGCCAAAAGTCCGGCATCTTCCGGTTGTGCAGTCACCGCCCTTTCGCAAATTTCCACCAATTTGTGAAAATTTTTATCCTGCTTATAGATGCGTACGAGTTCATCAAAAGCAAAACCTGTAAAAACCTTTCTCCGCAGTTCCCGCTCCAATAGTATATTCAAATATTTCACGGCTTGCGCTTTGTCACCGCTGTCATAATAGGCCCATGATAACATCAATAAAGCAGATTCTTCTTCAGGATATGCTTTGTGAATTTTTTCACCAAGGACAATCGCTTCACGATATTTTCCCTGCCGGAACAGATTTCCGAGTGAATCAATTTTTTTTGTTTTTTTGTTTGTTTCCATCATGATATTAAAAAAAGGGAGAGAAAATTCTCTCCCTGAACTTCTAGCAACTGCAAGATGAGCCGCAGCCGCTTCCTTCAGCAGGCGATAGACTGGAATTTATTTTAAAGCCATCACCCTGCGGCGTACTTATAAAATCAACATTGATTGGCTTTGCCTGATTAAGAATATCTTTCTCAATGACAAATTTTGTTCCTTTTTCCTCAAATACTTCATCACCATTATTAGGCTCATCCAGAGCCATACCCAAAGCGGGACCGGATCAACCTATGGACATTGTAATCCTTACTGCAAGATCCGTGTTTCTCTCTTTGATAAAATTCTTAATTACTTCCAACGCCTTTTCCGAAACTGTAAACATTATATATCCTCCTTTATCTATGGACATTTTCCTATCCACCTTTTGCTTAACATAGCCATACTTGCTAATATGTCAATTAAATTCTGGAAGTTTGTTTATTTTATCATGGCCTGATGCTCAGATTTATAAATTGACTTAAAAGTTACTGTAGCATATTATTAGCAAAATATTTTGTAACATATTGTTTTTGAATATTTTATTACAATTATCATCGTATTTTTTAAAGAGAATAAAACATGAAAGATAAACAGCAGGCAAATTTTCAAAACATTATTTTCCTCATATTGCTGGCTTTTATTACTGGTTTATTAGCTTACATTTTGAAATCGTTTTTCCTTGCTGTTTTCTGGGCAGTCCTGATCGCCAGTGTATTTGCTCCATTATACAAATTTATTAATAAAAAGATTGTAAACCCAAATATTTGCGCCGGTATAACGATGATGGGTATTATTCTTTGTTTAATTCTGCCTGTTGGATTACTCATCGACCTGCTGATTATGGAAATAATTGATATCTATCAATCCTTTAATTCCTATAGCAGCAATTGGATAGGCACTCTTTCCGAAGCGCTGAAAGCTTTGAGCAAAAAGCCGATATTTGCCAGTTTGAACCTGGATCAGACTTTACTGATTAATAAATCACAGGAAGCTTTTAAAGTTCTTACCAGTTACGTTTTTAGTCACATATCAGAGTTCACGAAAAACACAATTCTTGTTGTTGTCCAGTTCGCGGTTATGCTTTACAGTCTGTTTTTCTTTCTGCGCGATGGAGAACGGTTGGTGAAGACCATTACCGAAAATATTCCCGTTGATAATAAACACCTGGAACATTTTATTAATCAATTTTTGACAACAGCCAAAGCGTCTTTAAAATTTACTTTTATCATCGGCGGTATTCAGGGTTTTTTAGGAGGAATGATTTTTTATATAACCGGAATTGAAAGGGCACTGGTCTGGGGTGTCCTTATGTTTGCTCTTTCCATTGTCCCCGCTATCGGTTGCTCATTAATCTGGGCGCCTGCGGGTATTATCATGTTATTGCTGGGACATATCTGGCAGGGCATTGCTATTCTCATCTTCGGTTTAATTGTTATCAGCAGTGTGGATAATTTGCTAAGACCGGTTCTTCTGGGCCGTGACACTCAGATGCACTCTCTTTTAATATTTCTTTCTACACTCGGCGGAATAGCGGCTATGGGATTTTCCGGTTTTATCCTGGGACCGGTTATCGCTTCTCTTTTTCTCGCCGGTTGGAAATTATTCCCGGAAATTTATCAGAAATAAAAGTATCAAAGAATTTTCAGACTATTGAATTTAGTGTAGTGTTTCATAAATATCTATACAATATGTCATTCCGAATCCCGCATGCGGGTGAGGAATCTTTTAAGATTTCTCGTTGTCCCGACACATGTCAGGACTCCTCGAAATGACAGGGAGATTAACTTTAGAGGTTTAGAAAAATCATTATTGCGTAATCCGGGTTAATGAACATTTGGAATATTTCAGGTTTTAACCAGAAATCGCCAGAGAGCGTCTCTGTCTTTCTTCTTTGAATAATCTATTCCTATGCGCGGAGTAGTGATGATTGATTTAGCCGGAATCTTTTTGTAGTCTTCCACCCATAATTCCTTACCGCAGGTCAAATCCCAGCCATTTAAAGACTTGTCAATTGACAAAGCCTGGCAAAGTTTGGCTGGACCATTAGTTAAGTCTGCGCCTTTTCTCTTCCTATGGTCTTCCATTTGTTCTATTCCGGTAAGCGGCAGCACAGCGCGGATAAGCACGGCACAGGGATTTTCCGCAGCTTCAGTCACCAGGTTGAGCATGTAGTGCATGCCGTAAGTAAAATAAACGTAAGCGTGACCGGGTTCACCGAACATCACCGCATTGCGCGGCGTCTTGCCGCGATGAGCATGACAAGCGCTGTCTTCCCTGCCGCAATAGGCTTCCGTTTCTACAATCACACCGGAGAGTTCGAAACCATTAATTTGGCGAACTAATTTTTTCCCTAAAAGCTCACGGGCAACCCGCAGCGTGTCACGATGATAAAATTTTCTTTCTAAAATTATCATATCAAGGACTCCGATATCACAAAATACTATGCAGCAAAAGTTTATTTACATTGATTTTTAAAGGTGAATGAAGTGGGTATTGATTAAAAAAGTGAATCAGTTTATATTGAAATCATGAGTCCAACAATATTCAGAGAAAAAGGATATCGATTTTACTTTCTATCCAATGAAGAATCACGAATTCACATTCATGTTACATGTGAAAAAGGCGAAGCAAAATTCTGGTTGGAACCCATAGTGTCTTTGGCAACTTCCTTTGGCCTTAATCCCAAAAAGTTGGCCGAAGCACAAAAAATCATAGAGGAGCATGAAAATGAAATCGTCAAAGCGTGGCGCAGGCATTTCAGTCAACGTTGAAAATATTACGCCCTTCGGACTGTGGCTATTTGTAAATGGACAGGAGTACTTTCTGAACTATCAGGATTACCCTTATTTCAAGGAACAGACGATAAAGGCTATCCAAACTGTAAAATTGTTGCACGGCTATCATTTGTATTGGCCGGATTTGGATGTTGATCTGGAAATAGATAATCTGGAAAACCCTGAGAAATACCCATTAAAGTCAAAAGTTACGAAATCCGCTCCATCACGCCATCCGGTCAGGCGAATGGCAAACGCTTGACGGAAGTTCCTCGTTCGTCACTGTTTTGAAAGGGGACAGATTTATTTTTTGCAAAGGCTAACCAGCTAATGCAGCGGACGTCTTGCAGCCGCTGCTGAGCTCCGACGTTCCTCTTTACTTTCTAATCGACATTTTCCCTTCATTATATTTATGAATCAACATGGAAATGAGGGACTGATACGGAATGCCTTCTTCAATGGCTTTTGCCCGGATTTTCATTAAATCCCTTTCCGTCATCCGGATATTGATCCGCATTTGTTTGTTCAGGCTGTAGCGCGCGGAGGCCTCGTATTTCTGCTTTTCTTTTTTAGGCAGATCGGAGACCCATTCTTCATTTTCCAGAGATTCCGCCAATTTTTTTTCGTCGTCATCTAAATACACATTTTTTTCATTGCTTATCTCCCAGATACTTCTTTGTTGCTTTTCTGTTGGGTATGATTGTTTTCAGAAATATTTTTTCATGATCCTCAACATAAGGCACTGAATAGATGTAATCCGCAATCCTTACTAAAAATACTTTTTGCTTAGGATATTTTGCCGGATTCGGATGCGTTAAACGGTCTATTAAATCACCGGTTGCAATGGCTAATTCAACCTGTTCAAATGATACGCTGCGCGATTGATTTTTTTCGTCATTCCAGTCAAAATATTTCATAAATGTGTGCCTATTGCATTCTTTTTGCTAAAATAACGGTGAATGATATTTCTGTCAAATAGTATTTTTCGCACAGCAGATATTCTATTGACACACAAAACCAAATTTATTATAATCTAAACATGAAAAAGCAATATCCTGGCAAATCGGTAGCCTTGATCGAAGACGCCTTCAAAATCCTATGGGGAAAGGTGATCTAATGCCTCCTGTAGAAGTGCGATATGAGCGAATTGTGGTGGAAACGGATCGCTACCGCGTGGAGGGCGACCTGAAGTTGCTTCAGGAAAGTTATCGTAACCGTCTTTCCGACTACTTGAATTTTCAAAACAATGAATTTCTTACTATCGTGAATGCGGAACTGAAGGCAATCGACGGATCGGGACGCGATTGGAACACCCCCGTCCTTATACTTGCAAGACGGTATATTCACTTGGTAGTACCGGCCGGCCAACAAGGCAACAATCCATAGCCATTACATACTGCTTCATAATAACGTCTATTTTTTTCGTCCCGTTACCATCAGCAATTAAGACCATTGTTTTCTCTGTTGCAAAAACAATTACCATACGGTAATAAAACACAAGCGCAGTGGAAATCGGGAGGGAAATTATGGGCAAATTATTCGGCACCGACGGCATTAGGGGAATTGCTAACGAATACCCCATGACAACTGAAGTTGCCGCAAATGTGGGACGGGCCATAGCCTATCTTTCCAAGAAAAAAGGCCATAAACCGCGTATTATTATCGGCCGGGACACAAGGCTTTCCGGCGATATGTTTGAAAGCGCAATCGTATCTGGTATTTGTTCCATGGGTGTCAACGTCATCTCTGTGGGCATAATTCCCACACCGGGTATCGCTTTTTTAACTCAGGACATGCGCGCCGATGCGGGCATTGTCATTTCCGCTTCCCATAATCCCTCGCAGGACAACGGTATAAAAATTTTCAATGGCGAAGGACTTAAACTCTCCGACGAAAAAGAAAACACAATCGAAGAACTAATTTTTGCCAACAACATGCATCGGCTTAATCCTTCTCCGAAAGAATTGGGTAAATTATTGCGGTTGGATGACGCTATTGGACGTTATGTGGATTTTGTGAAATCCACTTTTCCTAAAACACTTAATCCTGAAGGCATGAAAATAGTCCTTGATTGTTCCAATGGCGCAACCTATCGCGTAGCCCCTGAAGTTTTCACTGAACTCGGCTGCGAAGTAAAAACACTTTTCGATCAACCGGACGGCAAAAACATCAATTTAAACTGCGGCTCACAGCACACGGAAACACTTGCTGCGGCAATACTGAAACAAAAGGCTGACGCTGGTTTTGCCTTCGACGGCGACGGCGACAGAGTAATTGCCGTTGATGATAAGGGCAAAATTATTACCGGTGACCGTATGCTTGCCATATGCTCTGCTATTCTGAAAAAAGAAGGCAGACTAAAAAACAATCTGGTTGTCCGTACCGTAATGAGCAATCTGGGTTTAACGGTCGCTTTTCAGAAATTCGGTATCGATTCAGTGTTTGCCAATGTGGGTGATCGCTTTGTTCTGGAAGAAATGATCTCGCACGGTGCGATTATCGGCGGGGAAGATTCCGGTCATTTAATTTTCCTTGACCATCACACCACCGGCGACGGCCTGATTACCGCTCTACAGGTTCTGGCCGCAATAAAAAAGGCGGGGCAACCTCTGTCGGAACTTGCCCGCATCATGAAGGTTTTCCCGCAAATGCTCATCAACATTGACGTCAAAAGAAAACCGGAAATAGAAACAGTACTCCCAATAATGTCCGCAATCAAAAAAGCGGAAAAGGCGTTAGGTGACAAAGGACGGGTACTGGTACGCTACTCCGGCACCCAGAATATGTGCCGGGTCATGGTCGAAGGCCCCACCAAAAAAGAAACTGAAATCCACTGCCGCCAAATCGCGGACGTCGTGAAAAAGATACTGGCCTAAATGGGAATCGGCATCAAATTTGTCATTCCCGTCGCAGATGACCTCTAGGTTACAAAGGCGGAAATCCAAAAAACAAATCTGTGTTTCCTGATTTTCAAAAGCTGTCAGTTCAATTTGACTTCTTTGGAAAGATCTTCCTTCCAGTACAGAGGATTTCTATAGTCAGGATCAATATAAACAGGTTTAACTTTATTTTTCGGCAAGAGTACAACGCTTACCCCGTCAATATAAACAATTTTCCAATCAGTTAAACTTAAAGCATCAGAACGGGTATAAACACTTTTAGGCAAGACCAGTATGTCTGAATGGTATTCTCTTAAAACATTCTGCCAATTTTTGCCATGTTCCGAAAATTGCATCGCTTTGGCATATACGTCATTGGAATAGACTTCCTCATACCTTCCATCTATGAGAACTTTGCACTGCGGATATAATTTCCAGAACGCATAACTACCCCAGCCAAACGTAGTAGCGAGATTGCCGGAAATATTATTTTGTTTTATAAATTCTAATGAGCCAACAGGATAAACAAAAGGATCTACGATAATGCTATCAGATAAATGAGGCCTACTATAAATGAATATAACCCCTAATAAAAGATATCCGGAACCATACTTTATCGGTTGCCATATTTTGTAAGCCTTGGCCGCTATCTTATTTTTAATAAACCTTTCTACAGGGCTGAATAAGTTAAGATACTGATGATAAAAAAGTCCGGAAGCGGCCAGCATAAAAAATACGGTATGTCTCTGGTGATTTATGCCCAGATATAACAATACGGCAACCAGTATAATTCTTGTCCAGTCAGGTTTTTCTCTTTGAAGCCACAGTTTAATACTGACAATAAGCGTAAACAAAACAAAAAGCATGAAACCGGCAAGTATATGTATTTTAATCCCCTTATAAATGTGAAAAGGCCCGCTCAAACTGATTGAATTCCATTCCCCAATATACGGCCGGGGCATAATTGCAGCTTCAATAATATAATTCCACAGATTAAGACCGTAAGGATTAATAAGAGTTACAGGAATAATCAAAGCCAGTATTCCAAAATATTTCAGAGAATTCTTACGATTGAAAAGCTCTCCGAAAGCATAAATAAGAACCAATCCTATTCCTGCAAGAAAGCCGCCATGCATATTTGCCCAAAGCAACATTGTGGCCGGGAATATCCAGATTAATCTATCTTCTCCTCGCCTGATCTTTTCCAGTGCATAGAGCCATAGTGTAAAAAAAAGGTAAGTGAACATCTGACATCTTATCAGATTGGCAAATCCGGGAAGAAGTGAAAATCCTATAAAAGTTAAATAAAGTATGCCCGCAGAATTGTTCGTCTGCAATTTTATTATTTTTATAATCAATATGAAAATTGCAAGAAGAATGACTGCCTTTAAAGCGAAGAGCCCCCCATCACCCAGATATCTTGCTAAAAAATAGAAAACAACACTTGATCCCCATTCATGATCGATCCATAAACCTTTCGTCGGCAGGTATGAAAAAATATCATGTTTTAATACATGCCCTGTTTGAAAGAAAATTGATCCTACAGCTAACCTTGCCCACAAGTCATAATCAGGCAAATTCATTATGAAAGTTAATATATATACTATAGTGGCTAATGCTAGATAAAAAAGAGGCCTTTTCATCATTTTAACTCTTCAAAATTCTTGGAATATTATAAGTTTGCTAACATAAGAGATTAAAATATGCAAAAATATTCCCCCCGGTCATGAACGAGGAAATAATGTAGAAATATATAATTATTGTCAATGTTTTTAGAATATTGACTTAAAAAAGTTAATATTATTCCTATCTGCTTGACAGGTCTATTAACAGGTGCTATTATCACACCTGTTAATAGATAGTTAAGGAGGGTTTTTATGCAATCAACCATCAAATATTCAGAAGACATTATTCCCGTTACCGACTTGAAGATCAACCCGGGGAAAGTTTTAAATCAGGTTGAGAGAACCCGCAGGCCTGTGCTTCTAACCAGCCGCGGCAGAGGTATTGCTGTTGTTGAATCTGTAAAAGATTATGAAGAAAAAGCGGAAGAGCAGGCCTTTCTGCGCGGCGTCGTTCAAGGATTGATGGATATCGAAGGAGGCAGGGAAACAAGTCTGGAGGAAGTTAAAAAACGGCTGGGAGTGAACAGGTAATCATGCCGAGAAAGATAACTATCACTTTTGCCGTCTCGGCATTTGACGATCTGGAAGATATCCGTGCCTGGTATAGGGATCAACAAGTTCCGGAAGCTGGCCACAGATCAATCAGGGAAATTATTTCTCAGATCGAAAGACTTGTTGGGTTCCCCCAAAGCGGACGCGTTGTGCCGGAATTCAATATCGAAAATCTGAGGGAAATCATTTTTGCGCCATTTCGCATTGTCTACCGCCTCGATGGAAACAAAATAAAAATCGTCCGCATCTGGCGTAGCGAAAGACTGCTGAAAATTTCTGAATAAGTAATAATTGCCGTTGTGGTAAAAAGATACTGGCTAAAATAGGAACAGACATCCAATTTGTCATTCCCCGGCTTGACCGGGGAATCCAGAAAAAAACGGTCTGTGGTTCACAGTTTATATAGATTGTATAATCATTATTAGGTGTCACACACATGTCTAGCCCAGAGCAAGAGTTTGAGAGTGAGCTTTGGGGCGGGTGTTTGATCAGGAGAAGAACACTCATAACATCGACAGAGTGTTACGGATCGGTCAGCGAAATCCTCAAATCTTCTCGCTGGAGGCGCTCGCGGATCGGAAACGACTTGCCAGCTCTAACGCCCACGAATGGCTCGACGAGTATCTTCGCAGCGCTTATGTTCCAACAGCAGATGATTTCCGTCGCCTCCGAAAGCATGTCGCTACTCGTCGCAAAATCTATGAGGAAAGCTTTCGTCCACTTCGGCACAAGGTCTTTGCCCACAAGCAATTGTCTGAAGAAGCCGACGTACATGCCTTATTTGCCAAGGCAAAGATCAAGGATGTCCAACAACTGCTCATATTCCTGCGTCGACTGCATGAAGCACTGTGGGAACTCTTTTTCAACGGGAGAAAACCAATTCTTAGGCCAGCACGATATTCTGTATCGCAGATGATCACGTTGCCTCGACCTAACGGGCATAGTCTTCAGGAGCGACTCATTCGTGAGACAGAAACCTTTCTTAAGCTAATTTCTCCGAAATCCTGAGAGACTACAGGTAACTCCCAATACTTCCATTGAATGGTAGAAACCGACAAGCAGTGAAATGACACAATGGTGCATTAATTACTATAAGATCATTAACAGCAGTTGAATCGGGGCATGCAATAAGCGATTATGTCCGAAACGTCGTGGCTCTTGGCGAAATGAAGCATCAGACAGCCGGAGCGTTTGAATGCCACTTCAATTGTCACATTCAGTTTGTTAAATATTTCCTGGATTCCCCCGGCATGCGCCAAGCTGCTGCCAATAAATATAGACGTATAAAGACAGCTTATATTCCGCTTCTAAATCAGAGATGATATCGCGGCGGCTAAGAGGAGGCACCGGAGGCGTATATGAACATACGTCGAGGATGCTGACGATGAAGCCAACAAAGATAGCGCTTTGATTTAGAAGTGGAACTACTTGTCGACGCGGATGAGCATGGCATCCCCCTGCGCATGCCCCGAGCAAATGCCGCAAACGCCCCAGCCGCCGCCGCGGCGCTTTAATTCATAACCCAACGTCATGGCAATTCTGGCTCCGGTCGCACCGATGGGATGGCCGAAAGCTACTGCGCCACCGTTGATATTCACCTTCTTAAACATATCTTCTTGGGACATGCCTAAGATAGAGCGGCAGCTCACCAGCGCCACCGCGGCAAAAGCTTCGTTAATTTCGATGACATCCATCTGATCAAGCGTCATATCGTTTTGTTCCAGAATCTTTTTGATGGCCAGTCCCGGTACGGTCGCAATGTCTTTGGTCGGCTGTGATACTTCGGCATAATCAACTATTGTAAAGATGGGCTTAAGACCCAGTTCATCGGCTTTCTCCCTGCTCATTAAAAGGCAAACATCGCCGCCGTCATTGACACCCGGCGCATTTCCGGCGGTCACGCTTCCCGGCTGACCGGTAACTGTGCTTAGATGATTAAACACCGGCGGAAGTTTCGCCAGACCTTCGAGTGTGGTCTCCGGCCGCGGCCCTTCGTCCTTATCAAAAACGATTACTTTTTTGCCCTGTTTTACTTCCACCGGAAATATTTCATCGTCCAGTTTTCCTTCATTCATCGCGCGAACAGCGTTCATCTGGGAATTAAGCGCCCATTCATCTTGTTCTGCCCTGGTAAAGCCGAATTCATCGGCCACTTCTGAGCCGTGAATGGCCATGTGACGATTGTAGAATGCATCCCACAGCCCATCATAAACCATTGAATCCACCACTCGACCGTTGGGCAGAGCCATTCTGGCACCCCAGCGCATATCCGGCAGGACAAACGGACAGTTGCTCATACTCTCCTGACCTCCGGCGATGCAGATATCGGCGCGCCCCAGCAGAAGCATCTGAAATGCCAGATCGATTGTCTTGATACCGGAAGAACAAACCTTGTTCACGGTAATGGAAGGAACTGATTCCGGCACACCAGCCAGAATGGTAGCCTGCCGTCCTGGAATCTGGCCGCAGCCCGCGGGAACAACCTGCCCCATAAAGACATAATCCACATCCGCTGGTTTTACTTTTCCTTCGGTGCGGCGCAGGACTTCTTTGATCGCCAGAGCGCCCAGTTCCATCGCCGAGAAATCTTTAAGCGCTCCGCCCGATTTTCCGTAAGGCGTCCGGCACGCTTCCACACAAACCACTTCCCGGAATTTTTTATGCGGATTTTTTATTTTTCTGCCCATTGTCGTAAAATCCGGCTTTCTTTGACCGAATTTCGCGATGGGAGCGTCTTTATAGATTTCTGATTTTTTTCTTTCCAGTTTCTGCGGAACTTTTGCCATAAAAATATTCCCCCTTCCTGCTTCATTAAACGATTTTTATTTAACAGACAAAATCAGTGTTTAAATAATTTTAATGGTTTTATTTTCTGCACATAGTTTTTTTAAAGTCAATCTTTTTGGTCTGATTGCCAAACAGTATGATTTAAAAGCAGTATTATCGTGTAATCCCGGCAGATAATCCGGCATTTGACCCAAGACAATAAGTTTGACGAAACTAAAATTATATTATACGGTTCCACCAAGAAAAGTTGTTGGAGGTATTAAAATGTTTGAGGGACTTATGCAACCGATGCATCTTCTAGTGTCATGTCAACGATACTCTGTCATTTCGAAGGAGCCTTCACAATTGAGAAATCTTAGATTTCTCCCTGCGGTCGAAATGACATTTCTGGATTGACACGACACTAGTCATCCTGGGCATAGTTTTGATTATCTTTGGCCCGGGGAAACTTCCGCAATTAGGCAATTCCATCGGCAAGGCGATAAAAGGGTTTAAGCAGGAAATGAATGGACCCGATAAAAAACCAGAGGAAGAAACAAAAAAAATTGAAAAATAAGACTAAGGAACAAACCTGCTAATAATTACCAATGAATAAACGTCTGTCCATCAGAATTTTATTTTTATTTCTCCTCATTGCCTTATCAGTTTTTATTTTTATCCATTATGATTTGCATCTGTTCTTTAGAGATAAAGATAAGCTGGTAAGTTTCATCCGGTCATACCCTTATGATCAGGTGATTTTTATAGTAGTCCAGATAATTCAGGTTGTGGCGGCGCCTATTCCCGGAGAACTTACCGGCATCATCGGCGGTTATCTGTATGGTCCGTTCTGGGGGACGATTTATTCGACAATCGGACTCACGCTCGGTTCCTGGATTGCCTTCATGCTGGCCAGATTTTTCGGAGAGCCATTGCTGGAAAATGTGGTCAGCAAAGAAGTCTTTGCCAAATTCGAACACTTCATGGAACACAAGGGTCTGCTGGTTTCATTCCTGCTTTTTCTGATTCCCGGTTTCCCCAAGGATTATTTATGTTATATAATGGGCGTCAGCCTCATTCCCACGGGAACTTTCATCATAATTTCCACGGCCGGACGCCTCTTCGGCACAATTATGCTTTCTGCTACCGGAGCCTTCGCCAGTAATGGACAGTACTCTTTTTTAACTATTTTTCTGATTATAGGTGTGGCAATTTTTATCGCGGCCTATTATTACCATGATAAACTGATCGAAATACTCAAGAAAAGAAAAGCGCAGTAGTCTTCTGTATTAATGACAGTCCACATATAAATTGATTTTAAATATTCCGTTTGTCCAGTACCCTTGCAATTTTCCCTTTCTGGCGCGGAATACTTTTTGATTCAACCAGCCGGACATCAACATTAATGCCTGTTACCGATGCTATGCGTTTTTTAATCGCTTCCAGAAAAGACCTCTGCTTCTGTAATTCCAGAGAAAATATTTTGTCTGTAACCTCAACAACAACTTCCAGATTGTCCATCGCACCTTTTCTTTCCACAACAATCAGATAAGGCGTTTCGCCCTGCGCCACGCTGAAAAGCGCATCTTCGATCTGCGAAGGATACACGTTCACGCCTCTGATGATAAGCATGTCGTCGGAACGCCTGGCAATCTTTTTCATGCGCGCCAGAGTGCGACCACATTCACACGGAGCGTAATCAAGACTGGTAATGTCACCAGTCCGGTAACGGATCATCGGAAAAGCTTCTCTGGTCAGCGTTGTCAGAACCAGTTCACCCTCACTTCCTAAAGGCAGGACATCTCCCGTTTCAGGATCAATAATTTCCGGAAGGAAAGCATCTTCATAAATATGCATGCCTTTTTTACACAGACATTCACCGGCGACACCGGGACCTATCAGTTCGGAAACTCCGTAATTATCGGTTGCACTCAGCAACAATCTGCTTTCAATTTCTTCGCGCATCTTTTCCGACCATGGTTCTCCTCCGAACAGCCCGACTTTCAAAGAAAGCGATTTCGGATCAATACCCAATTGCTCAATACGATCCGCCAGAGCAATGGCGTAGCTGGAGGTACTGACCAGCACCGTGGTTTTATAATCCTGCATGATCATAATCTGTTTATCCGTATTGCCGGTACCCATCGGAATGACCGAAGCGCCGATGGCTTCCGCACCGTAATGCACTCCGAAGGCTCCGGTAAAAAGACCGTAGCGAAAAGTTATCTGCACCACGTCATCATGGGTTACACCGGCGGCTGTCATAAAACGCGCCGCCAGATTGGACCAGATTTTTATGTCGTTCTTCGTATAACCCATCACTATCGGCTTGCTGGTGGTGCCTGAGGAGGAATGAATGCGCACAACCTCTCTGAGCGGCACAGCAAACATTCCGTAAGGGTAATTAACCCGCAGATCGTCTTTCACGGTGAAAGGCATCCTGGTCAAATCAGACAAGGAACGGATATCTTCCGAAATTATGCCTGCGTCATTAAATATTTTCCGGTAATGAGTGACATTCTTGTAAACCCTGTTGACTGTGGCCTGAATCCTTTCCAGCTGTAGTTGTTCAAGCTCATCACGCGACATACACTCATGAGTTTTATCCCAGATATTCATAAATAACCTCCCCAAACATTATCTTTCCCATATCTCTTTTTTATCTTTGCCCAGATACGCCCTCTGAACTTCTTTATTATCGAGTAATTCGGCGGCCGTGCCCTCCAAAATCATGTGGCCGTTATCCAACACATAGCCGCGATGGGCCATTTTCAGAGCCGCCCGCGCGTTTTGCTCGACCAGTAAGACCGTTGTCTTCTTCTCTCTGGACAGGTTTTCAATAACCCGGAAAATTTCCTGAGTTATAATTGGCGCAAGTCCCATGGACGGCTCATCAAGAAGCATCAGTTTCGGCCTGGCCATAAAAGCCCTGCCGATGGCGAGCATTTGCTGTTCTCCCCCCGACAATGTTCCGGCAAGCTGTTTTCGCCTTTCCCGGAGAAGGGGAAACAAATCATAGACCATCTCTTTATTTTTTTTCACTTTATCACCACCACCCAGCATTTTATGATGCAGATAAGCGCCGAGTTCCAGATTGTCCTCTACTGAAATGGGTTTGAAGACCTGTCTGCCCTCCGGAACCTGGGAAATGCCCATCCGGACAATCTGGTGCACGGCAAGATTATTTATTGGAAGATCGTTAAACAAAATCTCTCCGCTGCGGGGAGGCACTACGCCGGACAAAGAATTAAGAAGTGTTGTCTTGCCGGCTCCATTGGCCCCGATAAGAGTGACTATTTCCCCTTCCGTCAAATGCAGAGAAACATTTTTCAACGCCTGCGCCTGCCCATAATACGTGTTGATGTTTTTAATTTTCAGCATATTCTTTCATTTTCATTCAACGGCTTTAGAAAAATTGTCAGAGAAAAGGCGCGCCCGGGATGAGGAATGAGACGTACTGTTTCCGTACGCCGCAAGCCTGTCCCGGCGAAGGCCGGGAAAGACCATAGCGCAACGCCGTATAGGACAATTTTAAGAAGCCGTCATCATCCTTCGCCGAGATAGGCGGAGATCACCGCCGGATTTTCCTGAATCTGCCGCGGTGTTCCTTCGGCCAGTTTTTTCCCCAGATTTAAAACAACGATAGCATCACAAATATCCATTACCAGATCCATATCGTGCTCCACAAGCGTTACCGTGATGCCTGCTTTTCTTATTTTACGGATGAGTAAGGCCACTTCGGCTGTTTCCCGGCTGTTTAAACCGGCAGCCGGTTCGTCCATCAGAATAACCCGCGGCTGGGCAGCCAACGCCCGGGAAATTTCCAGCAGTCTTCCCTTACCAAAAGGCAAATTACCGGCCTTCATATCGGCCAGATCAGCCATGCCGGTAAATTTCAGCCACTCCATACTTTTCTCCCGGATATATTTTTCTTCTTTAAGATGGCCGGGCAATTTAAAGGCACAGGAAAAAATACCGCTCTTACTCCTGGTGTGCAGTCCAACCATGACATTTTCCAGCACGGTCATCTGGCCGAATAACTCCACATTCTGAAACGTACGCACCAGACCAAGTCCTGCCAGTTCCTCCGTCTTCAAAAAAGAAATCTTTTTCTCGCCCAGATAAACTTCTCCCGCTGTCTGGGTATAAAGACCGGTTACAATATTAAAAAGCGTGGTCTTTCCCGCACCGTTAGGACCGATGACGCCGGTTATCGAACCGTCCTCCACACAAAAAGAAACATCTTCCAGTGCGGTAAGTCCACCGAACATTTTGGTTATGCCGCTAAGCCTGAGCATTTTTGTCCTTTTTTCTCTTCATTTTCGCGGTGGCAAACTCTGCCAATTTCTCGATACCGCTGACAAGACCACCGGGCATGAACATCGTCATTAAAATTAACATCAATCCATAAACAACGATATCAAAATCCTGAAAAACGCGTAGAAATTCCGGAAGCATGGTCAGAATTGCCGCACCCAGAAATGAGCCATAAATACTGCCTAAGCCCCCAATAACCACCATTGTGAGCAGTTCAACGGAAAAATTGAATCCGAATGACGCCGGAGCGATAAAAGTCATGATATGGGCATAGAGGCTTCCGGCTATCGCGGAAATAACGGCGGAAACAGTAAAAATCTGCACCTTAAGAATTCGGGCGTTAACTCCCATGACACGGGCCGCCACTTCCGAATCATGAATGGCCCTCAGCGCGCGGCCGATTCTGGATTGGAATAAATTGATGGATAATAACATTACGGCCAAAGTAAAAACCCAGACCAGATAATAATTGTTCCAATCATTGTCAAAAATCAGAGAGCCGATATGAAGATTCGGTATTCCGGATAATCCTGAAGGTCCTCCGGTAAAATCAACGGTTTCGTTGAAAATGATATACATGATGATGCCGAAGCCAAGCGTAGCCATTGCCAGATAATGTCCCTTAAGTTTTAAAATGGGAAAGCCGATAACAAAAGCCAGGGCTCCGGCACAAAAAGCAGCAAGAATAATTATCAGAAAGGGATCTACCGGAAATCTGGTTGTGATTATACCGGAAATATAAGCTCCCATGCCGAAAAAGGCGGCGTGTCCCAGTGATATCTGCCCGGCATATCCCATCAGGAGATTCAGACCCACGGCCAGCATGGTATTGATGCCGACAAAAACAAGCACATTTAAAAGATAATTACCTTTTAAAAAAAACGGCGCAGTGAGCACTGCTGCCGCGAAAATTAAAAAAATAAGTATTTGTTGCTTTTTTTCCGTCATGATATTTAATTTCTTTCAGGCTCAAATTATTTTGGGGCTGAAAATTACAGAATTTCTTAAGTTAAAACCTTTCCGTCTCTTTTTTCGTAAACAATCCTTCCGGCCGGATAAAGAGTATTAACAGCAAAATGATAAAGGCAATTGCGTCTTTGTAGCTGGCAGAGATATAACCGGCGCCTAAAGATTCCAATAAACCGAGCAAAAGGCCTCCCATCACAGTACTCAAACCGCTGCTCATTCCGCCGATAATCACCGCGCAAAAACCTTTCAGACCGAGCATGACGCCGACATCATAGGAAGTCATGGTCAGCGGCGCGATAATTATTCCGGCCAGGGAACCGATAGCCGAACTGATGGCAAACGATAGCAAAACCATATTTTTAACATTGATGCCGACTAATCCGGCCGCCTGCGAATTATAAGCGCAGGCACGCATGGCCTTACCGGCAATGCTGTAATTAAAAAATATTCTGCCGGCAATAATGGTTAAAACAGTTACGGCAAAAATCCAAAGATGTTGGGGAAGAATAGTTGCGCCGGCGATATAAATAGGATCGTTACCGGAGAAAGCAGGCAAAGCATGAGTATCTTTTCCCCAGATAATCATCACTGCCCCGCGGATAAAAATGCTGGCGCCGATAGTAATAATAATCAGACTAAGCGGCTTTGCGTTCTGCAGAGGCCTGATGGCAAGACGTTCAAAACAAACGCCGACTATTGTCGAAATAGCAACGGCCAGAATTATTGCCGGTATGATCGGCAGTTTTAAAACGGTGAGAAAAAAAACCGTCAATATGCCTCCGAGCATCACAAACTCGCCCTGCGCGAAATTTATGATGCCGGTGGCATTATAAATCATGGCAAAGCCAAACCCGATCAAGGCATAAATGGCGCCGTTAGAAAGACCGGATAAAATGTATTGAAATAATTGCCGGGAGTTATCCATTATTCGATAAATATTAACGCGGTGCGAATGACTTTATCACCCGCACCGCTGACACAGCGTTACTGATTACTTTATTATTTTATTAACTTCCAATCGCCTTTCTCAATCTTGACCAGAACAAAAGCTTCGCTGGTAAGACCCGCATGGTCCTGCGGAGAAAACGTAAAGGTTCCGCCGATACCCGCAAACTTTTTAGTTTTCTCCAGTTGACCACGAATCGCCGCGGGAGCAAACCCTCCTTTTTCCATGGCGCCCTTCAACAGCATGATTGCATCAAAGGCATGGCCGCCGAAATGATCACCTTCCACTTTGTAATTTTTCCTGTACTCATTCACATAGTTCATCAGCGCTTTCTTCTGCGGATCTGATTTGGGCAGCTGATCGGCAACTACGACACGCCCTGAAGGAAGGATAATCCCTTCCGCTCCCTCACCGGCAAGCTCAATAAATTTCCTGGAGGACACGCCGTGGCTCATATACAGAGGAAGTTTTATTCCCAGCTGCTTGACGTTTCTGGCAACTTTGGCCGGACCGGGATTGGTTCCCCAGCAAATAATCGCCTGGGCTTCGCTGTCGCGTATTTTTGTCAGTTGAACAGTCATATCGTCATCTTTCGGACCGTACGTTTCATCTGAAATTATCTTCATGCCGAATTCTTTGGACTGTAATTTAAGCTGTTCTCGGCCTGACGATCCGAAACCATCCGATACGGTGAGTATTGCTATCCTGGAGATTTTCTGTTTCTGCAGATACTTGTAAATTTTCATTACGGCGAGAACGTCGTTTTGCGCCGTCTTGAATACCCATTTCTTCACCGGATCGGTTATTTTAATACCCGCCGCGCACGAAACGAGGGGTATTTCCGCTTTTTCAACCACGGGGATTACTGCCATACTGTCACCGGTCGTGCTGGGCCCGATTATAGCCACCACTTTATCATCTTTAATTAACTTATTGACGCCCTGTACAGCCTTGGTCGCATCGCCCTGAGTATCATAGACGACAAGTTCCAGTTTACGCCCCTTTATTCCGCCTGCTTTGTTTATCTGGGCCACCATCATTTCCGCGGTATTGCGCTCCGGCTCACCGAGAAATGATGCCGGACCGGACACAGAAAACAGCGCACCGATCTTTACCGGTTCAGCGGCAAAAACTATTGAGCCAGGTAATAAACAAAAAAATGAAACCAAAACTATCCTGAAAATACTTTTTGACATACACACCTCCATTTAAAAAATTTACGTTCGGCTACTTGTTCCATTTTTCCCTCATAAACAAACAATTGCTCTTTCCAGGTAATGAATAAACTATAGCCATTTACTAATGAGCTTCTGCCTTGAAGAACATAAATTTCCGGTTAAAGATCTTCCCCGGCAGGTATTTTATCCTCAAGAATAATCCCGGCAGATGTGCCGGGAAGTACTTCCACATCGCGCAATTTATTCTGAATAGTTTTTGATTTTTTTCGGGCATCATCCACGGAATTAGTGGCTTGCTCTAATCGCTTATGCACAGCATCCAGTGTGTCGCCAAATCTGCCGAACGCTGTTTTAACTTCACCCAGCACTTTCCAGACTTCACTGGAACGTTTCTGAATGGCCAGCGTGCGGAAACCCATCTGCAGACTGTTTAAAAGCGCCGCAAAAGTGGTAGGACCGGTAACAACGATATGATGTTCCCGCTGCAGGACGGCAACCAAAGCTGTACGGCGGATGACCTCGGCGTAGAGCCCCTCCGAAGGCAGAAACATAATGCCGAAATCAGTCGTTTTGGGCGGCGCGAGATATTTTTGAGAAATGTCTTTAGCAGCTTTTTTAATGCTTGCCTCAAGCTGACGGACAGCGTTGTCCACTGCGACGGCATCCGCCCGTTCCTGCGCGTCCAGCAGGCGCTGATAATCTTCCACCGGAAATTTCGCATCCACCGGAATCAGCACAGAATCAGCGGGCGAATCACTCTGACCGGGAAGCTTGATGGCGAATTCGACAAAATCGCTCCCATTTTCCTGTATCTTAACATTCTTTAAATATTGTTCAGGAGAAAGGATTTCTTCCAGAAGCGCGCCTAATTGCACCTCTCCCCAGGTACCGCGCACCTTGACATTGGTCAGCACCTTTTGCAAATTGCCGACATCGGCGGCCAGATTGCGCATGTCGCCTAATCCCTGATGCACCTGTTCCAGCCGATCACTCACCAGTTTGAAAGCTTCGCCTAATCTGGTTTCCAGAGTATTGTGCAGTTTTTCATTGACTGTTTCACGCATCAGTTCAAGCTGGCGGGTATTATCTTCCTGAATCTGCTTGAGCTTCTCATCAACAACCAGCCGGACAGCCTCTATTTTCTTTTCAGTGGCAGCGGTCAGTTCAGAAAGACGCATCTGCACCGAACCCTCGAATGATTTAAATGACTGGGCCAGTTCAGTTCTTTCCTGCTGTGCCTGTACCTGCACCTCCGCCCGTGAACGCGCAATTTCTTCACGCACCGAGCGATCAGTTCGTTCCTGAAAATCCCGCAGATTATCCAGCCTGCTCACAAGATTCGCAAAATCAAGAGAGCCGCTCGATCCTCGCCAGTATAACAAGACGAAACCGGCAATCATCAGGACTATAATTATTATGATTAGAAATAATTCCATGTTTTCTCCGTAATTATCCGGATAAAATTTATCAGTAAAGCAAACACCCTAGTGCTTGATTTCAATATTAACCGTGTCATTTCGAAGGAACGAAGTGACTGAGAAATCTTTATAATCATTGAATAAGATTTCTCCCTTCGGTCGAAATGACATATCGGTAACTTTTGCAAGTATGTACTAGAATGACGGCTGAATATATCGGTTCAGATACTGGTGTGTCAAGCGAAATGACCGGAGCTGATGCCGTTTTCATCAGACGGCGTCTGTATCGATCCAAGACCCTGTATTGATTAAGGAACATATTTGTAAGTTGCATAATTTACGGCTTTTGGGTATAAAATCGATCGTCCGCCTGATTAGGCGGATTAAAATTCTTTTATCAAGGTTGAACATGGCGAGCAGAATTGAAGTTGGTTTCAAAAACGGCATTCGCGACGCTTTAGGCGAAAAAGTAAAGAGGCGGATTATCGATAACCTTTCCCTGCCGGTTGAGAAAGTAAGCACCGTTGAAGTTTATACGGTCACCGGCGACTTGAATAAAGATGAATTAAAAGAGGCTGCTTCCGGCCCTCTTTCCGACCATGTAATTCAAAACTTTTCCATAAACAAACCGCTGGCCGGTGATTTCGATTGGTTAATCGAAGTCGGTTTCAGGCCCGGTGTCACCGATAATGTAGGCAAAACCGCCCGGGAAGCAATTGAACTACTGCTGGGCAACAATATCGGCCCACGTAAAATTGGTGTTTATACTTCACGCCAATACCGGATCTGCGGAAAAATCACCAAAAATGATGCTGAAAAAATCGCTTCCGGTCTTTTAGCCAACGATTTAATCGAACGCTATCAAATTGTCTCCAAAAACGACTTTGATTTTGCCTGCGGAATGCCGGTTTATATCCCGCAGGTATCAGGTAAAGCCGAGATCACAGTGGAGGAAATCAATCTAACTGCGGCAGGGGCAGATGAACTTTTAAAAATCAGTAAGGATCGGATCCTGGCCTTAAACCTGACGGAAATGAAAGCAATGCGTGATTATTTTCGCAATAAAAAAACGGCCGGCACAAGAAATAAAATGGGGCTGGGTGAGAATATTACGGATGTCGAGCTGGAATGCCTGGCGCAAACATGGTCGGAACACTGCAAGCATAAAATATTTAACAGTCTGATCAACTACACCGACGGGAAAAAGAAAAAAATAATTGATTCTCTCTTTAAAACTTATATTAAAGACTCCACAACAAAAATACGCAAAGCCAAGGGCAGGAAAGATTTTTGCCTTTCTGTTTTTGTCGATAATGCCGGTATCATTAAATTCAACGATGATTTTAATCTGGTTTTTAAAGTAGAGACGCATAATTCACCTTCCGCTCTTGATCCCTACGGTGGAGCGCTTACCGGCATCGTGGGCGTCAACCGCGATCCGTTTGGCACAGGCCTCGGAGCAAAGCTGATTTTCAATACCGATGTTTTTTGTTTTGCTTCTCCTTTTCATAAAAAGAAACTGCCGCCGCGCCTTCTCCATCCGCGCCGCATTTATGAAGGTGTCCGCGAAGGCGTGGAACACGGAGGAAACAAAAGCGGCATCCCCACTGTTAACGGTAGTATTGTTTTCGATGAACGTTTTTTGGGCAAGCCCCTTGTTTACTGTGGCACAGCCGGAATAATGCCCGCGCGGATCAAGGGAAAAACAACGCATCAGAAAGAAATTAAACCGGGCGATCTGATCGTCATGACGGGCGGTCGCATCGGCAAGGACGGCATTCACGGAGCGACTTTTTCTTCTGAAGAGCTGCATGAAGGCTCACCGGTAACGGCAGTGCAGATCGGTGATCCGATCACTCAAAAAAAAATGACTGATTTTCTGCTTGTCGCCCGCGATCGCGGACTTTATCGCGCCATTACTGATAATGGAGCCGGTGGACTTTCCTCTTCCATTGGCGAAATGGCGACTTACTCCGGAGGATGCGAATTCGATCTAATTCATGCGCCTTTAAAATACGCAGGCCTTCAGCCTTGGGAAATTCTTGTCTCTGAAGCGCAGGAACGCATGACGCTGGCGGTTGATCCCCGAAAAATAAAGTCCTTTCTGGAACTGGCGAAGAAGATGGGTGTGGAAGCAACTGTTCTGGGTAAATTTACCGCCTCCGGGAAATTTCATGTCCTCTTTGGCGGAAAAACTGTTGCCTGCCTCGACATGGAATTTCTCCATGCCGGCGTTCCCCAAATGACACTTACGGCAAAATGGAAACAACCTAAAAATAAAGAACCGCGTTTTGCACCGCCATCTGATCTGGGCAAGGCGCTCATGGAAATGCTTTCCCGTTTGAATATATGCTCAAAAGAACCGGTGGTGCGTCAATACGATCACGAGGTTCAGGGAGGCAGTGTAATCAAGCCTTTGGTCGGCGCCGAGAATGACGGACCTTCCGATGCCGCAATAATCAGGCCTGTTCTGGATTCCATGGAAGGAGTTGTCGTGGCGCATGGTATTTGTCCGCGTTACAGTGATATTGATACTTATCACATGACCGCCTGCGCCATGGACGAAGCAATCCGTAATGCCGTGGCCGTAGGCGCCGATATTGACCATCTGGCCGGTCTCGATAATTTCTGCTGGTGCGATCCCGTAAAGTCCGCAAAAACACCCGACGGCGAATATAAACTGGCGCAACTGGTGCGCGCTAATATGGCTATCTACGACTATACAACAGCTTACGGAGTTCCTTGTATTTCCGGCAAGGACAGCATGAAAAACGATTACCAGATAGGCAAAACGAAAATATCGATTCCTCCGACGCTTCTTTTTTCTGTTATCGGCAAAATTAAGGATGTACGCAAAGCCGTTACTATGGATGCCAAACGCCCGCAGGATCTGGTTTATATCATCGGTGAAACCAAAGAGGAGTTAGGCGGTTCGGAGTGGTTTGCCTCGCAAAAAGTCATCGGCAATAATGTTCCACAGGTCATTGCCGCAAAAGCGATAAAAATATACAGGGCATTATATAAGGCTATGCAGTCCGGCATTATCGCTTCCTGCCACGACTGCTCCGACGGTGGACTGGCTGTTGCACTGGCCGAAGTAGCTTTTGCCGGTGGCCTGGGAATGGATATTGATTTAAACTTTGTTCCTTACCGGGGCAAAAAGAGAAATGATTACATTTTATTTTCGGAGACAGCCAGCCGTTTTGTAGTTACAGTCCATCCGGAAGATCAAAGAAAATTTGAAAATATCATGGCCGGAAATATCATCAGTGCAATCGGCTTTATCACCAGCGACGGTTTATTTCAGGTAACCGGTCTGGGTGGCAAATTAATTATCAAAGAAAAAATACGCAAATTCAAAGATGCCTGGCAAAAGCCTCTTAATTTTTAAAAGCAGGATTGATTCTATGCCCCGTAAAGTAAAAGCAATCGTCTTGACCGGCAACGGTACAAACTGTGAAATGGAAATGGCTCAGGCCTGCAAATTATCCGGCGCCGATGTCGTTGATATTGTGCATATCAGTGAATTACTTTACGGAGAGCGTCGTCTGGAGGATTATTCTTTTCTCAATCTGCCGGGCGGTTTTCTTGACGGTGACGATCTGGGATCAGCAAAAGCCGGCGCCAACCGTTTCCTGCACGCCGGTATCAAAGGTCACAAGGAAATGCTTTTCGCTCAGTTGCTTAAATTCATCAATGCCGGAAATTTAATTTTAGGTGTCTGTAACGGCTTTCAGTTGATGATCAAACTCGGATTACTTCCGGCGCTGGAGGGCAATTACGGCAGGCAGAGCGCTACCCTGACCTATAATGACTCCGGACGTTTTGAAGACCGCTGGGCTTATCTGAAAGCAAACGCGCAAAGCCCCTGTATTTATACGAAAGGTATTGATATATTGTATTTGCCTGTCCGGCACGGCGAAGGTAAATTTATCCCGGAAAGTTCTTCCATTCTTCAGCAAATCGAAAAGAAAAATCTTTTGGCGCTCCAATACTGCTCCAAAAGCGGCCAGCCGGCCGGCAACTATCCGGCCAATCCGAACGGATCAGTAAATGCCATTGCCGGAGTGTGTAACGAATCCGGCCGGCTTTTCGGCCTGATGCCTCATCCCGAAGCTTATCTGTACCGGACAAATCATCCACGCTGGACCAGGGAAGAACTGCCGGAAGAAGGACAAGGTCTGGCAATTTTTCGTAACGCAATAAATTTTATCCGCAGCAAAGAATTTAAATAATAATTATTTCTTGCGTCTGTAGTATTGAATTTCACCGGGTGCATCTATAATTTGCTTAAATTCTCTCTCGGCGGCGGCAGTTGCGGCCGGATTGGTGTGGTCTACAATAATCTGACGCACAGTATCCTCGTCGATAAAATTGAGGTCACTTTCTTTCAGTTGCAGCAAAGTCAGCACTTGCCCAGTCTCTTTCGTGGAGACGACAAAAATAACCTTTTCGTACCATTTATCATAAAATTCATCGAGAGTAAAACTGATATCGCCTCTCCAGGGATCGGCCAGAAATATGTGCCCTTTATAGATTCCTCTAAAAACGACAAAATGACGGTAATCGAAAATTTTTATAGGAATTATACACGGCGTGTTCAGCGTTTTTAAATCTTCCAGGTCAACTTTGTAGCCATTTCCCTCGTAACCCAGTACCTTGACGAACTTTTTCATGTCCAGAAGAGAAAAAGCCTGGCGTTTCGTTATCTGCTCGATATCACCGTAACGGATAAGCCCCTGAATAACCTGTTTTTCGGTAAAATTTTCCCCGAGATAAAAATTGAGAAGAATAGCAAGTGCGGCAGAACCACAACTGAAATCATAGCTTTGTTTAATGAGATGAGTTTTTTTGATTTCCGAAAGAGGATCCACATAAGCCCGTATATAACCGGGTCCGGGTCCGGGACTGGGAAGATTGATTTCCGATTTTGGCTGATCCCTAAGAGTATAAATACTACCGGTAAAGCCTACCACAATTGCAAATATGGCGGCGATTACTAATGCTCCCATAAAGAGAGCCACCTCCTGTTATTTTAGATAATTCATTTTAGGGTAATTTCCCCAGCATGACCTTCGGCTGTATTTAGTCAGACATCTTTGCCTATTTCATCTGTGAGGTCCCGGCTATGTTTTTCTTCTTTAGTATGAGGATAATGTTATAGTCAATGTTTTAAAAACGGCGTTAGTAATCGCTATCGGACCGAAATTCGCGGCATCGTCCATTTTAAATTCTTTGACCCCTATCGTTCCCGACATAGGAAGGTTTAAACTTAAATACGTTTTACCGCTTGCTGTGCCGACATCTATGCTCGCTGGATAGTCGGTCTCCCCCGTAATATTGTATAAAGGCGGGTCATAAAGACCTATCGCAAAGTTGCCGCTTCCGACCCAGGTTGAAGGCGTCTCTGCATTGCCGGTAGCAGTTTTGCATAAATATATGCCTGTCACCTTAAATTCAGGAGTAGTTGTCGCCGGCCGATAACGAAGCTCCAGCGTGTCCACATATAAATTCATCGAGGCGAAAAGATCAATCCCTGTCGTCGTGCCAGCGCCGCTGTGGCCCGACACGCGGATGAACGGGGACTCTCCCATGGTAAAAGTATGATTGCCACTATAGCCGACAGTGGGAGTTCCGTCACCCGCCCCGATAAGAGTTCTCCCCATGAAAATACCTCTGATATAAAGATCGCCCAAAATCCTGTCATTAGCGCCATCTTCAATATAGATACCCTTGCTGGTTAAACCCATTGGATTATAAATATTCAAACCACTTATGTTGAGCCAGGTTTTACCCGAAGCTGTCCCGACATCTGCTACAAGAGTAGAATTTACATTAACAGCAGATGGATTAGTAAAGTTGTCTGAGGTAGTATTTAAAGTACCGTCGATTACAACGTTCGGTAAGACAATTCCTGAAGTTTCCGCAGTCGTAGTAAAAAGGCCGACACTGGTTGCCTTAAGGTAAGCATCGGTATTTAAGGCGATGGTTATTCCGTTCTCAGCATTAATCCGGATGAGATCATCATCACTCATCGCCTGCATTTTTGCATATACGGACGAAGAAAAAAAGAACGAAGAAATTAAGATAAATGCAATAATTTTTATGAATTTATGTTTTAGCACAAGTCATACCTCATTTTACCACTCTGTAAAGAGTAAGTGAGAAAAACTCACATGCATTTGCCCGTGCTTTTTTGCACATTTCAACATCCGGACATGATTACTCCGGATTTTTTCTGCACGCATCAATGAGCGTAAACCATCATTGAACCGCTTACCTGAGTTTTCAGTCCTTTGATATCCAGAACTCCCCCTGTCGTAGCATTTGTTGCAAGATCAGAACTCGCCGCCAGTTTCACTGTCGCAGTAACGTTCAAACCAGCCGTGCCGCCGATGCTAACAGCAGGTAACAAGATGTTAACTCTGGTGGAACCACCGCTGGTGCCGATATCAATGTTCATAGGACCGTTCATCACCGCTACATCGCCGCTTATGGTGACATTTCCTATTCCGGCCCAGCCGTCACCGGTATAGCCGGTAAAACCGCCTGCGTCGCCCCAGGCCATTGAGGTCAGGCTTGTACTGTTGATTGTAAGACTAACGAACTCAATGGTGACACCTTGCTGAGCGATTACCGAATCAAGCTCACTATCGGAAATAGCTGTCCTGGCAAACGATGCCAGAGGCATCATTACTAACACTGCAATAACCGCCAATGCTAAACTTTTCTTCATATTTTCCTCTCGTCGCGATTGTTGTTCCACTCACAGCGTTTCTTTAAAGTTACAACCCGCTAATGGTTGTTTCTTTTATTTCACCCGGGTGCCTAAAGGGCACGGACAAACCAGTGCCCATGCCTCTTTTTGCACACTCTTATATGTAATATGAACGGCTTAAACAAACGCCTTTTTATCCATCAACTATTAATGAGCATAAATAGCCAATGTACCGCTCGGGTTAACGTTAAGTCCTGAAATAAAAACCGTGCCCAATGTACCGGCGTTGGTCGCAAGTGTTTTATCAGCAGCCAGTTTAACTACTGCTTCTATGCTACCGGAAACAGTGATTGTCGGCAGCTTGATTCCCACAGCGGTTATACCAGCATTAGTACCAACATCAATGTCCATTTTGTCAGTTATCTTAATAGCATTGGTTGATATATCAACAGAAGCACCAATCCAACCTTCAGTGGCATAATTGGTAAAGCCGTTGTTATCACCCCAGGATACCGTGTCAATTGTTATGGTTCCTAAATCAAAACCAGTGAAATCAATGGTGACACCTGTCTGCGCTGTTACTGAACCGAGTTCGCTGTCGGTGATAGCTGTTTTGGCAAACGACGCCAACGGCATCATTACAAACAATGCGATAACGGTTAACAACAAAATCTTCTTCATACTTAATCCTCCTCATTGTTTTGCGCCGGCAAAAGAACCATCATCCATCCCTCTGTAATAAATGTTTCTTTCTCCGGCTGCGGTTAAAGAATATAAAACTAAACCTGCCTCCCTTACTACAAAAAATTACACCCTGTGATGCCGGATGTTCGTAAGTATCTTAATGTTTTATCCCCAATTGGGCTCCATCAATACCCCAATTGGGTAACGGTCGTATCAGGAATTTTTTGAAAAAATCCCTTTAAACCGGTAGTGGTGTGTCCATTCTCGTCTGTATAGTTATACTTTGACGCAAACAGGAAACTTAAACGGTCGTCGGCAAAGGTAATGGTTTGTCTTTTGGCTAACGTCTGCCGGATCATCACACCGTTATTCTGCCCTGTACTGGCAGTTGTCAGCATAGCATTAAGCATATTAAAGCTTCCGGTCACGGGACCGCTGGCGCTCATCGTTCCAAAGTCTATATAATTTAGCTTACGGGTGGTGGAATTAGAAATGTTATCAAATCCCACCTGTAAAAATAATCCTTTTAAAACGAGCGGCACAGCGCTGGCGCTGGTATACTGATTGGAACCGCCAAAATAATAGTTCGTCACATCATAGTCCCAGCCGTCACCACTGTTATCCCAATAACCGATTTTGAAAGAGTCAATATGGGCTATTACATCCACCCTGGCACCCAAGTTCACAGTGATTACATTCTGGCTGCCGTATTGGTTAGAAGTTTGAGCTATATTGAAAAAAGCCTGGGCGTTGGTAGCGGAGAGCTCATCATCAGACATTATCTTTTTTTCCACAAAGTTGATTGATTTGGTTTTTTCAAACTTAGAATCATCCATTATCCTCATTGGCGCAAAGCTTGTTGACGATGATACAAAAAAGGAAATCAACACGATTAGCAGGACAAACAAACCCCTGCTGAGCAAGAGCAACTTTATTCTCGTTGGCTTACTATTCCTTTTCATTTCTGGACAGGCTCCTAATGCTTCTAAAACTGATCCGGAAATTTTTATATCTCAATTGTTGAAGTTTTATTCATTTTATCATATATTCGTGAAAATCGAATGTCAAGCTTAAATTTATTTTTTGTACCTTGGTACAAGTTTTTTATTTTGCTTTTTTAACTTTTTTCTTTAGAAGAATTACGACGCTGCCGCCAATATTCAAAAACTCCCGGCAGAACGGAAATAATAACAATAGCAATAATTACAAATGTAAAATTACTTTTCACAGAAGGTATATTGCCGAAATAATAGCCTCCCAAAAGAAAAAGGCAAACCCACGCCACTCCGCCACTGATGTTATATAAAATGAATTTGGAATAACTCATCGCGCCCACGCCGGCCACGAAAGGGGCAAAGGTGCGAATAATGGGCATGAAGCGGGCAATTACTATTGTTTTGCCGCCGTGTTTTTCGTAAAACTGGTGTGTTTTTAAGAGATATTCCTTTTTGAAAAAACGGCCGTCTTCATAATGAAAAACTTTCGGCCCGATAAAATGGCCTATAGCGTAATTGACCGTGTCTCCGGCAATTGCGGCAATACAAAGTAAAACAAATAGAACTTCAATATTTAAAGATCCCAGGGCGGCAAAAGCTCCCAGGGCAAATAAAAGTGAATCGCCCGGCAAAACAGGTGTTACCACAAGGCCGGTTTCACAAAAAACAACTAAAAACACAAGAACATAGGCCCAGACACCAAAACTCTGGATAATTACAGGCAAATACTTATCCAGATGAATAAAAAAATCTATAAAATAAATGATTATGTCCATAAATAATTATGTTATACTGAAAATACCAGGAACAATAAATTTTTATAAAATGATCATATTCAAGAAGAACAAAAATTGTCAACATTAAAAAGATTTTAGTTGTTCTATTAATAATTTCCGTAAAGAGTAAATTAAAATGACTACAGATCAAAACATCAAGTATTTATTTGAGCCGCAGTCAATTGCCGTTATTGGAGCTTCCAATGACAAGGGCAAAATTGGCAACGCTGTAATCAGCAACATTATCAAAGGCGGCTATAAGAATAAAATTTTCCCGATTAATCCCAGGGGCGGAGAAATTGCAGGCATTAAAGCATACAAAAGCATACTGGATGTCCCGGAGGAAATTGATACCGCCTGTATTACAATTCCCGCAAAATTTGTTCTGGAATCCGTAAAAGAATGCGCAACCAAAGGCGTAAAATATGCCATGGTGATAACTTCCGGTTTCTCCGAAATCGGCAAAATAGAGGAAGAAAGAAAAATTATTGAAGCGGCCCATGAGAAAGGGATGCGCATTTTGGGACCTAATGTTTTCGGCATCTTCACGGCAGAGGTATCGTTAAACTCGACTTTCGCCGGCAGTGTTATTCCTTCCGGCAATCTGGGCATCATTACCCAGAGTGGCGCTTTAGGTTTAGCCATGATCGGGCAGGCCACCGTCGGCAATGTCGGTCTTTCGGCAATTGTTTCCATGGGAAACAAGGCCGATGTTGATGAAGGTGATCTCCTGGAATACATGATCACTCATGACCGGACAAAAGTTATCCTTATTTATATGGAAGGCGTGCGCGAAGGAGAAAGATTGGTCGAAACACTCACACGCGCAACTAAAATAAAACCGGTCGTCATCATCAAGTCGGGACGGTCGACGCGTGGAGCAATGGCTGCGGCATCACATACAGGCTCGCTGGCCGGCTCCGACACCGTATTTGATGATATCATCAGGCAATGCGGAGCGCTACGGGCGGAAAATATTACAGAAGCTTTTGAGTGGAGCAAGTTTCTCGCCAATAATCCCCTGCCGTCGGGTGAAAACACTGTTATCATTACCAATGGCGGCGGAGCCGGGGTTATGGCCACTGACGCCTGCGAAAAGTACCATGTAAATTTATATGATGATCTCGAACATTTAAAAACAATTTTTTTACCGGCCACACCGGAATTCGGCTCGACGAAAAACCCGATAGACATAACCGGTCAGTCAAAAGCTGAAGATTACACAAAAGCTTTTAATGCGGCTCTGCTTGATCCTGAAATTCATTCCGTAATTGGTGTGTTTTGTGAAACGTCCCTTTTTACCAATAAAGATTTGGATATAGCCGTGGAACAAAACTACCGGCAATTTAAAGCTGCCGGCAAGCCCATTGTCTTCGGTTTACTGGGAGGTGAAACAGTTGCTGAATACACCAGAACCTCGCGCCGTAAAAATATTCCGGTTTATGAAGATGTTTATGCAGGGGTGGAGGCTCTGGGCGCAATGTATTCCTATAAAAGATATATTGACGAAAAAGAAGATGAGGTTACAGATTTTAAATTTGATGCAGCGGCTATTGACAATATTACAGGGAATGCCCGCAAAGAAGGCCGGTCATTTCTATTTGCCAATGAAGGTCAGAACGTAATGAAAATTATTGGTATTTCTGTCCCGAAAAGCCTTATTGCCACAAATATCGAAAGCGCTTTACAGAATGCCAAAACGATTGGTTATCCCGTGGTCATGAAAGTGGTTTCCAGGGATATTCTGCACAAAAGTGATGCGGGCGGTATCGCTCTCGATCTGGACAATGAAGAGGAAATAATTTCCGCCTACGAAGCGATCATGCGCAATTGCCGCGCTAACGTACCCCGCGCCGTTATCGAAGGCGTGGCCATATCGGAAATGGTACCGTACGGGACAGAAATGATTGTCGGGGCAAGAATCGACGGATCTTTCGGTCCTACTGTAATGGTCGGCCTGGGTGGAATATATGTGGAAGTAATGAAAGATGTTTCTTTTCGTGCCGTTCCTTTGGGAAGGCGGGAAATAATGGAGATGATCAAAGCAATTCGCTCTTATCCCTTGCTTCTGGGAGTGCGCGGCGAAAAGACACGCGACATCAACGCTCTCGTGGATACAATAATCAAGATCGGGTCTGTAATCCGCAATTGCAGAGGAATTTCCGATATTGAAATAAATCCCCTTATTCTTTATGAACAAGGTATGGGCGCAAGGGCCGTGGACGTAAGAATAATACTTTCAAGAGAAGAGAGGTGAAATAAATGGATAAGCTAGTTGTAACATCAATGCGGCAGAGCGCGGGAAAAACAAGCGTTATTATTGGTCTGGCCAAGGCATTAAACAGGAAAGCCGGATATATGAAGCCCTTCGGTGAAAGACTGATCTACCGCAAAAAGAAACTGTGGGACTATGATGCCGCATTGATAGCCAATATATTTGAAATAGAAGAAAGCGGCGAAAATATGAGCATCGGCTTCCATCCTGCCAAGCTTATGTCCATGCTGGACGAAGAAATGACTAAACAAAAGTTACTGGAGCTTATGTCCGCTGCCGGCAAGAAAAAAGATGTCGTTTTTATCGAAGCGGGAAAAGATATCACTTACGGCTCGTCCGTTTATCTGGATGCTATTTCTTTGTCTCAATATCTAGATGCCGGTTTACTGGTAGTGGCCAGCGGCAATGAGGACACAATTTTCGACGATATTATTTTTTTAAAGAAACGTGTCCGGATGGAGCAGGCAACGCTGAAGGGCATCATCATCAATAAAGTTGCCAACATCAACGAGTTCAATGAAATTTACCTGCCCAAAATACAGCAATTGGACGTAAACGTGCTGGGTGTAATTCCCTATTATAAAGAATTCCCTTTCTTTTCCGTGAACTATCTGGCTGACCGGTTGTTCGCCAAAATCATTGCCGGAGAAAACAATTTAAACGGCATAGTGGAGAATGTCTTTATTGGTTCGGTTTCCGCAAGCGCTGTTTGCAAAGAGCCGTTGTTTCAAACGAAAAATAAAATCGTTATTACCAGCGGCGACCGCAGCGATATGATCATCGCGGCGCTGGACAGTCAGTCGACAGCTATTGTTTTGACAAATAATATTTTGCCGCCATCCAATATCATTGTCAAGGCCGAAAAGATGGGCATTCCCTTACTTTTAGTTTCTCTGGATTCCTATCAGACGGCCAAACAAATAGATGATCTGGAAGCGCTGCCGACAAAAGATGACAAAGAAAAAATCGCTTTAATTGAGAAAATGATCAGCGATCATGTGGATATTAAGAAACTTCAATTGGCAAAATAATTTAACAACAACCCCATTCAAGCGTAAGGCATGAAACAGGAAAAAACAAAGCAAGAGAGTGTCCCGCCATCACAAAAACTACATCAAGTTGCCGATACAGAAGAAAGAGTATCTAAGATAAGAAGAGATTATATCCATAATCTCTTCTTTATTTTTGCCATCTTCATTGCAGGCATTATTGCTTATTCCAATTCGTTTGACTGTTCATTTCATTTTGACGACGCTAATTTTTTCGAAAAAATTGATATGATAGGTTCAGCAGGAATAAGCGACTGGCTTAAGCTTTTTCCCAGCCGCCCTATCGGCACCTTGACGTTTGCTCTTAACTATCATTTTCATGGTCTTGATGTCTGGGGATATCATCTGGTTAACCTGATCATCCACCTGACCAATGCACTGCTCCTCTGGTGGCTGACCTGGCTGACCTTGTCTACTCCCGTCATGAAGACCTCCGAAATCAGCAGACATAAAACAATGCTGGCCTTTTTGACCGGCATGCTTTTCGTAACCCATCCTCTGGCTACACAATCAGTAACATATATAGCCCAGCGTTTTGCTTCGCTGGCCACACTATTTTATCTTTTATCCTTAATTCTCTTCATCCAGGGAAAGTTCTGGCAGGGAAACAGGAATATACCGAAGCTTTTATTCGGCGGTTCGCTTGTGTCTGCTGTTTTGGGTATGCTCACCAAGGAGATTGTCTTTACTTTGCCCTTCGCTATTGTTTTATATGATTACTGTTTTCTTAAGACCGTTCCCTGGAAGCTGGAAAGAAAGGATCATAGCGTTATCCTTTCCTTTAGTCTGCTGATAATCTTTATTCTCTTGTTTTTCATGCTTTCCTCTGTGAGGAATCCATTCAATACTGTACCTCCTGACCAGGGATATTCCTATTCCATATCCATGAAAGAATATTTTCTTACTCAGTTCAGGGTTATCCTCACCTACATTCGCCTGTTTATCCTGCCGATTAATCAGAATCTGGATTACGATTACCAGATTTCCACCGGTTTCTTTCAGTTGAAAACATTTTTAAGTTTTTCCATTTTACTTGGCATTTTAGCGGCGGGGGTTTTGCTGTTTAAAAAGTACCGGCTGATTTCCTTCGGGATATTCTGGTTTTTCCTCACTATGTCCGTGGAGTCGAGCATCATTCCGATTTCCCAGAATGTAATCTTCGAGCACCGTACCTATCTGCCCGGTTTTGGTTTCTTTCTGGTTTTGACCGGCGCATTTTTTTATTTCTTCAGGGAAAGATACATAAGAATTGCGGTGATTATTCTGCTGATAATTGCTTCTATCAATACTGTATTAACGTATCAGCGCAATGAAATCTGGAAAAGCGAATATACCTTATGGTCTGATTGCATAAAAAAATCCCCGGATAAGGCCAGAACGAATAACAATTTCGGTCTTATCCTGTTTGGTGAAGGAAAAACCAGGGAGGCTATTGATCATTACAACAAGGCCCTCAGCATAACACCGGCTTATGTTCCACCCTACTACAACCGGGGGAATGCTTACGCTGAAATCGGCCAGTATCAACTGGCCTTTGAAGATTATAATCAGGCTATCCGCCTGCAACCTGATTATGCCGAGGCCTATTACAATAGAGGAGCTGCCTACTCTAAATTCGGTCAGCACCAACTGGCCATCAAGGATTTCGATAACGCCATTGCCCTTAATCCAAATTATACAAAAGCTCACAACAACAGGGGCATTACTTATGGCAAGCTCGGCCAGTATCAGCGCGCCATTGAAGACTTTAACAAAGCCATAAGTCTGGACCATAATAATACCAAGCTTTATAACAACAGGGGGTTTGCTTATGCTAAGCTCGGCCAGTATCAGCGCGCCATTGAGGACTATAACGAAGCAATCCGTCTGAAGCCGGATTATGCTTTGGCCTACAACAACAGAGGATTTGCTTATGCTAAACTTGGCCTGCATCAGCGCGCCATTGAGGACTATGAAACGGCTCTCCGTCTGAAACCGGATAACGCAGACCTCCGCAGAGCATTACGACTGGCGCCGGAAATAGAAAAGCGTTAAAGTGATGAAGGCGTAAAGTAAATATAAAAATTCATTTGCTCACTAACCCATAAAATTCTAGAAGAGGCAAAAGCCAGAGGAACTTGTTTTTGATTCAACATCATTTGTAATATTTTCTGACAACGGCAGCAATCACACCGGCAATGCGCAAATCGGCCCGCGGTATAATCGTCGGATATTTGGAGTTGGCCGCCTCAAGGGTTACAATTTTCCCGTTTTTGCAGAAATACTTCATCGTCCAGTTGCCGTCCACTTCGGCCAGAACTATATCGCCGTTTTTCGGCTCTCTGTTGCTTTCTACAACAACCATATCTTTTTCTCTGATTCCCGCTTCAATCATAGAATCTCCGGTGACGGAAAGCAAAAAAGAGTTTTGAGGATTTCTGACCAGATATTCATCAAAAGACACAATGCCCCGCAATTCTTCCTCCGCAGAGGTGGGAATACCCGCACAAACTTCTCCGGCAAGTTTTAACGCCCGCGGGTTGCGCGTCAAAGTTAAAAATCCTTTGGCATCTTTCTGCAAAATTCCGGCATCCAGTAATTTGGCCACCCAGAAATGAGCAACACTTTTAGATTTTACTCCAATTATATCTGCAATTTCCGAATATGAGGGCATTCTTCCGTTATCGAGGAAAAAAGCGGTGATTTTTTTCTCCACATCCTGTAAAGTTCTCTTGACTTTCATGAAATACATGATATAGAACGATCGTTCTATTGTCAAGCTTTATTTAGCGGAGAAAATTGTGAACGAAAAGCTGATAACATTTCTGGCAACGGGATTTTACTCCGGACTTTCTCCGTTCGCCCCCGGAACCGCGGGAACACTCGTTGGTGTTTTTATTTGCCTGCTTTGCCTGCCCATGCCCTGGATTTTGCGATTACTTTTCGTACTTGCATTGCTGGCGCTTTCTTTTTATGTCGCCGGGGAGGCGGAAAATATTTATCAGAAGAAAGACGATCAGCGAATTGTCATTGACGAAATTATCGGTCTTCAAATAACGATGCTGCCAGTGGCGATAAATATTCTGAATCTATGTGCCGCTTTTGTCCTTTTCAGAATTTTTGATATTTGGAAACCTTTCCCCGTTAAAAATCTGCAGGGGCTGCCCGGTGGATGGGGAGTTGTAATTGATGATGTTGGCGCCGGAATTTACGCGGGCGCTGTTTTGTGGCTATTGGGATATTTGTTCAAATTTTGATAATTTATTGGTCAGTATATGATAAATTCGGTGAATGAGACTGTATCGCAATCGTTGTTTGTCATTGCGAATCCCGATTTATCGGGATGCGGCAATCTAATATTATCAATAGATCATGAGATTGCTTTGCTCAATACATTCGCTCGCAAAGACATATGACACGAGCTTGAATGTCGGAGATATTTTCCAAAGATGGAATGTTTGATATGAAAATCGGTATTTTAACAATCGGTAATGAACTGATGAACGGATGCATAAGCGACACAAACGCTTCCTTCATCGCGCGCGAAGCCAATCAGCAGGGCTGGAGCGTGGAAGCAATTATGTCAGTGGGTGACGATTTCGCCGCCATCAAGAACCGACTGGATTATCTTCTTTCCATGAGCGATGCCGTCATCTGCTCCGGCGGCCTGGGACCAACCTCCGATGACATAACCACCGAAGCTATTGCCAAAGCGCTCAATCTTCCTTTATATACTGATGAAAACGTTCTGAATTATATCAAAGCTATTTTCACCCAGTTCAATCTGCGCTGGGTGGATAACAACGCCAAGCAGGCCTTGTTTCCGCAGGGAGCCGAAATTCTGCCCAACGCCAGAGGCACCGCGCCGGGTTTTTGTCTGAAGGTTTTGGAAAAACTAATATTCGTTATTCCCGGCGTTCCCGCCGAAGCGAAATTAATGGTGGTGAACGGTGTCATTCCGGCTCTGCGCAAACATTTTCCGCAGGATGAAAAATATATAGTCAAACAAACCATCAGGACATTCGGGCTTTCCGAAGCCGCCGTGGATAACCAGGTGAAGGATATTGACTTCCAATCGTTGGGCGTGAGCATCGGCTTTTATCCGGTATTTCCCGAAAACCATATTGTCCTGATCGCGCAAAGCAAAAATCAGCAGGAAGCGCAAAAAAATCTGCAAAAAGCTCAAGATGAAGTATCGACACACGTGCAGGCTTATATTTTCGCTTATGGCGAACAAACGCTCGAAGAAGTGATTGCCGCTCTTTTAATTGAAAAGAAACTGACCATCGCAGTCGCGGAATCCTGCACCGGCGGACTGATTACGAGCCGTCTCACCGATGTCTCCGGCAGTTCCGATTACCTGGAGCGCGGACTGGTGACTTACAGCAACGCCGCCAAAATCAGCATGCTGGGCGTTCCCGCTGAAATCATTGAAAAACATGGCGCGGTAAGCGAAGAAACGGCGCGGCGGATGGCTGAAGGGGTGCGCAAACTCGCGGGCACGGATCTGGGACTTTCTTCCACCGGCATTGCCGGACCGACCGGCGGAAGCAAGGAAAAACCTGTCGGCACTGTTTATATCGCGCTGGCTGATTCGCAAGAGACGATTTGCCGCCACTACGCATATCGCTGGGACCGCAAAAGGAATAAGGACATATTTTCCGAAACGGCATTATTTTTATTGAAAAACTATTTGCAGTAGTGCGTACCTCGCGTGACCTTCAGGTTATTAGGTGCGCTTATTCTTAAGTGTGGTGTTTTCGTAAAAGCTTTACTATATGTCATTTCGATGCGAAGCGAGAAATCTTAATGATTATTAAAGTATAAAGATATCTCCCGTTGGTCGATATGACAAAGGAAAGTTTAGAGTATGACAGCCGATAACGAAAAAAATATCCGAGCTTTTTTGGCTATTGAGCCACCGGAAGATATTTTGCAAAAAATATCCGGCCTGCAGGAAAAATTAAGGCGCGAAATCAGCGGACGGATAAGCTGGACAAGGCCGCAGGGGCAGCATCTGACGTTAAAATTTTTCGGCGATATTTCCAGAGAGGATATTAATAGTATTAGCGCTGCCGTGCAAAAGCGGACGGTTTTGGAAACGAAGTTTAATCTGAATATTGAAAAGCTGGGTGTTTTCCCCGATGCCCGCAGGCCAAGAGTACTGTGGTGTGGTGTAACAGGTGATGTGGAAAAACTCATCACTCTCCAGAAAAAACTCGATGCGGATTTCGCGGTGCTCGGCTTTCCCGCGGAAGACCGCTCTTTCAAAGCGCATCTGACACTGGCGCGTATCAAAGATTCCCGCGACATAACAGGGATGAGCGAAGCCCTGAAGAAATATGGCGCTTTTGCCGCCGAAAAATTTATCTGCCGGGAATTGATTTTGTTCCAGAGCAAACTCTCCCCGCAGGGCGCTGTTTACACAAAACTGGCGGAATTTACGTTGAGCGGATGATACATTATATGTCATGCCGTCGGAGGACGGCATCCAGGAAACTAAAGGAATGCAAATAATAGAGGTAAGAAATTTATAATATGCGCCAGAAAAAAGAAATAATACTTAGCGGAGCATATGTTGCTCTTTTAAGTGATATCAAAAAGAGAATAGTGTCCGCGCGTATTAAAACCGCGCGTTCCGTCAACAAAGCGCTGATTCGTCTCTATTGGGAAATTGGTAAATCAATAGCCGAAAAACAGGCCCAAAACAATTGGGGCGATGGAGTTGTAGAAAAACTTTCCGCTGACTTGCGTAAAGAATTTCATAACACCTTTGGTTTATCCGTGCAGAATCTCTGGTACATGAGAAAGATTTATCTTGAGTATAAAGACAAACCAATTCTCCAACAGCTTGTTGGAGAATTACCGTGGGGTCATAATATTCTTATTCTTTCCAACGTCAAAGATACAAAAGCCAGAGAATATTATTTGCGCGCATCTGCGGAAATGGGCTGGTCGAGGAATGTGCTCCTTAACCAGATCAAAGCTGATGCGTATCGATTAAGCTTGAAGAAAAAACAACACAATTTTGAAAAAGCATTGCCTGTTCATCTGGCCGAGCAGGCGGAGGAATCGTTAAAAAGCGTTTATAATCTCGATTTCCTCGGAGTGACGAAACCTATTCTGGAACGAGACCTGGAAAAAAGGATTGTAGAAAAAATTAAACATTTCATACTGGAATTGGGTTCGGGTTTTTCTTTTATCGGCAATCAATACAGGCTTGAGCTGGATGGTAACGAATACTTTATTGATCTTTTATTCTTCAATCGTAAATTAAAATGTCTTGTGGCAATAGAACTGAAAGCAGGCGATTTCAAACCCGAATATGCGGGCAAGATGGATTTTTATTTGCATCTTTTAAATGATAAAATAAGGTTTAAGGACGAAAATCCGTCCATCGGAATTATTCTCTGCGCGCAAAAGAAAAATATAGTTGTGGAATATGCGCTAAGAAGCACGAGAAATCCGGTAGGCGTGGCCGAATATAAACTGACAAGAAAACTGCCTGCCTGTTTGAAAAAGTATCTGCCATCGGAAAAAGATTTGATCGCTCAGGTGAGCGAAGAAATGAAGGAGAAATAGATTAAGTTTTCGCCGCAGGGCGCTGAATACACAAAACTGGCGGAATTTGCTTTGAACGAATAAAGCGTAAAACTGGATACCGGCCTTCGTATGACGAAAATGTTGTCATTCCCGCGAAGGCGGGAATGACAGAAAAAATTTAAGGGAATAAATACAAATAAATTATAAAAAATAACAGAAATAAGGAGGTTATTGTATTATGTGTGCAGATATTGATAGATCAAAAGCCGTTGATTTGGCGATTACGCAGATAGAAAGACAGTTTGGCAAGGGATCGATTATGAAACTGGGCGGCGCGGAAGCGGTTGCCGATGTTCCGGCAATTTCCACCGGATCGCTTAGCCTCGATATAGCACTGGGAACGTTCGGCGTTCCGCGCGGCCGTGTCATCGAAATATACGGGCCGGAATCCGGCGGCAAAACAACACTTGCTTTGCACATTGTCGCGGAAGCGCAAAAACAAAATGGAATTGCGGCCTTTATCGATGCCGAACACGCGCTGGATGTGACCTATGCCAAAAAAATCGGCGTAAATACCGACGATCTGCTTATCTCCCAGCCGGACTCAGGCGAGCAGGCGCTGGAAATCGCCGAAACTCTGGTGCGCAGCGGCGCGCTGGATGTTCTGGTTGTTGATTCGGTCGCCGCTCTGGTTCCCAAGGCGGAACTGGAAGGCGAAATGGGTGATGCCCAGATGGGCCTGCAGGCGCGTCTCATGTCACAGGCACTGCGCAAACTTACCGGCAGTATCAGCAAATCCAAAACCACCGTTATCTTTATCAATCAATTGCGCATGAAAATCGGCGTCTTTTTCGGCAATCCCGAAACGACCACCGGCGGCAACGCGCTGAAATTTTATTCATCCCAGCGGCTGGACATCCGCAAGATGACCTCCATCAAAAACGGCCAGGAAGTGATCGGATTTAGAACCAAAGTTAAAGTTGTAAAAAATAAAATGGCCCCACCTTTCAGGGAAGCGGAATTCGATATCATTTTCGGCGAAGGAATTTCGCGCGAAGGCGATGTGCTGGATCTGGCGGCGGATAACGGCATCATCGAAAAAAGCGGTTCCTGGTATTCCTACAAAGGCGACCGCATCGGCCAGGGACGGGATAATTCCAGGATATTCTTAAAAGAAAATCCCGATTTGATGGCGCAGGTGGAAACCGATGTCCGCACCAAACTGGGTATAGTGCCAAAAGAACAGGAAGAATAATGTGATAATTTTAGATCTGGCGGCGGCAAAACAAAAAGCTTATCGCCTTTTGGCGTTGCGGCCGCATTCGGAAAAAGAGTTGGAAAAGAAACTGCGGGAAAAAGGATTTCCCGCAGTTGTCATTAAAGAAACACTGGAAAAACTCCACGATTTGAAGTATCTCAATGACGCGTCTTTTGCGAATCAGTGGGCGCGCAATCTTGTTGTAAATAAATTATGGGGAAATAAAAAGATATTCGCCAGCTTGCGGGGAAAAGGCCTTGCGGCGGAATTGATAAATGTATCCATAGAGCAAGCGCGCGAGGAAGTTTCGGAAGAAAATGCGATTGAAATTTTAATCAAAAAGAAAGCGGCGGAAAAAAAGCTTGCCACTTTTGATGTTAAAGAAAAACAGAGAATCTTTCAGAGCCTGATGGGACGGGGTTTCCCACCGGGACTGATTTTAAATAAACTGGGAAGGATAAAAAAGGAAGATATTGATGGCGAAGACCGGGAATGAAATAAGGGAAAGTTTTTTAAAATATTTTGAAAGCAAGGGGCATGCAAAGGTGGCGAGTTCGTCGCTGATTCCCAAGGATGACCCCACACTGCTTTTCACCAACGCGGGCATGGTGCAATTCAAAAATACTTTTCTGGGGCTGGAAAACAGAGGCTACACCAGAGCAGCTTCCTGTCAGAAATGCGCGCGCGCCGGCGGCAAACACAACGATCTGGAAAATGTCGGCGTTACCGCCCGTCATCATACCTTTTTTGAAATGCTCGGCAATTTTTCCTTCGGCGATTATTTCAAGGAAGAAGCCATCGCCTGGGCGTGGGAATATTTAATCGACGTCGTGAAACTTCCCAAAGAAAAGCTCTGGATCACAATTTATGAAGACGACAATGAGGCTTTTGAAATCTGGAACAAAAAAATGAAGGTTCCCGAAGACCGCATTGTCCGCATGGGAGAAAAAAGCAATTTCTGGATGATGGGCGAAACAGGCCCCTGCGGCCCCTGCTCCGAAATCCTTTATGATCAGGGTGAAGGCACCGGCTGCGGCCGTCCCGAGTGCGATGTCCATTGCGACTGCGACCGTCATCTGGAAATCTGGAATCTTGTGTTCACCCAATATGACCGCGATGAAAGTGGCAAGTTAAATCCGTTAGCCAAACCCAGCATCGATACGGGCATGGGACTGGAGCGGCTCACCGCTGTTATTCAAGGCTTCAAAAGCAATTACGACACAGACCTGTTTACACCAATAATCCGTTTTATGGAGAAAATCTCCGGGAAGACTTACGGTAAGAACGCCGAAAATGATGTTTCCATCAGGGTTGTTGCCGATCACAGCCGCGCGTTAACTTTTCTTATCGGCGACGGAATTACGCCAAGCAATGAGGGCCGTGGTTACGTGTTGAGGAGAATTCTGCGCCGCGCCGCGCGTCATGGAAAAATGCTCGGCATCAACAAACCATTTTTAAACGAAAGCGCTCAGGTCGTAATCGACATGATGAAGGGCGTTTATCCCGATCTCGTCGAGAAGGCATCTTTCATTACCAAAATGATTTTGAATGAAGAACAGCGTTTCATGGAAACGCTCGACGCTGGGCTACGCATTCTGAACGAAGAAACAGCCACGCTGAAGAAAACAGGCCAGTCAGTTCTTCCCGGCACGTTGGTTTTCAAACTCTACGATACTTACGGATTCCCCACAGATTTAACCGCGGATATCGTCAAACGCGACGGTTTTACTCTGGATAATGACGGATTTGAAAAAGAGATGGAACAACAGCGCGAACGCGCGCGCGGAGCGTGGAAAGGAAGCGGCGAAGAAGCAATCGCCGAATGCTATCTTAAAGCTTCGAGTTCGGGAATTGCCTCTGAATTCTGCGGCTATGAAACGACCAACAAAGAAAACGTCAAAGTAACGGCAATATTTGTAGACGGCAAACCGGCAGACTTAGCACGCGAAGGCCAGCAAGCTGAAATCGTTTTGGATACTACCCCTTTTTATGGGGAATCAGGTGGACAGGCAGGTGACACAGGTTTTCTTGATGGTGCCGGATTTAACTTTAAGGTTAATGACTCTAAAAAACCCGTGGAAAATTTTATCGTCCACAAAGGCATTGTCTTAAAAGGTGAGATTAAAGTCGGCGCAAAAGCAAAGTTGATTGTTGACGAGGAAAGACGCAAAGACATCGCCGCCAATCATTCCGGCACGCACATTCTGCAGGCGGCGCTCAAAGCCGTGCTGGGAGATCATATCAAGCAATCAGGATCTCAAGTTAATGAGGAGGGATTGCGTTTCGACTTCACCCACTTTTCCAAAATCAGCGATGAGGAAATGAAGAGAATTGAAGCAATCGCCAATGACATGATTCGCAAGAATGTTGACGTGAAAACTGAAGTCTGCGCGCTGGAAGACGCGCTCAAAACCGGCGCGACAGCCGTGTTTGATGAAAAATACGGCGCGACCGTGCGCATCGTGAAAATGGGCGAAATGAGCATGGAACTTTGCGGCGGTACGCATGTCAAGCGCACCGGTGACATCGGATTTTTAAAAGTTGTCCATGAATCGGCAATTGCCGCGGGTGTGCGCCGAATCGAAGCAGTCACCGGCAGGGAAGCCCTCGCACACGCACAGAAGGCGGAAGAAGAATTAAAACGCACGGCGGGATTATTCAAGGCCGGTCAGATGGAAGTTTATGACCGCACCGAAAAAATACTCAAGCATACAAAGGAACTGGAAAAAGAAATCGAGGCGCTAAAAGGAAAACTTGCCGCCAAGGATTCCGGCGACCTGATAAATCAGATAAAGGAAATAAATGGAGTCAAAGTACTGGCGGTTGAAGTGAGCATTAGCGATGCCAAGACACTGCGCGACTTCGGCGATAAGCTGCGCGATAGGCTGGCATCCGGCATTATCCTTCTGGGCAGCAAGGCCGGTGAAAAGGTAATGCTGCTGTGCATGGTAACGAAGGATTTAGCCGGAAAATATCACGCTGGGAATATTATCAAGGAACTGGCACCATTGGTCGGCGGAAGCGGCGGCGGCCGTCCCGATATGGCTCAGGCCGGCGGAACCCAGCCGGAAAATTTAGGAAAAGTTTTCCTGGCTTTAGAAAAAATATTGGTTAAATAGATAACAGCACAACCTTTTAGATTGACTTATATCTGAACAATAGAAGAAGTAGCTATGACGCTTGAATCTTTAAATATGTTAGATCATGTCCGTCAATCATTTAACGCTGTGACGAGCAGAACTGATCGTTCGGAGATTGGTCAATTCCTCACTCCTGCCTCAATCGCCGATTTCATGTCGTCTTTGTTTGAAGCCAAAACAAAAGAAGTTAAAATTCTTGACCCCGGCGCAGGAGCAGGCGTTTTATTTGCTGCTTGTGTGGACAAAATACTTTCACAGAAAAAACTACCTGCTTCTATAGAGGTCGTTGCTTATGAGACAGACAGGGTTATCTTACCTTATCTTCAAGAAACAATGCATCAGTGTGCAGAGCTATGCAAAGAAAATAAAGTCCTCTTCACAGGCATTATCAGAGAGGATGATTTTATTGCTTCCGCAATATCCGAAACGGAAGAATCACTTTTTTCCGTTCCGGTTAAACGATTCACGCACGCTATCCTCAATCCGCCCTACAAAAAGATCAATGGTGAAACAGGCACAAAAACCATGCTCTATTCGGCGGGCATGGAAGTGGCAAATCTTTACGCCGCTTTTGTGTGGCTGTCCGTGCGCTTACTTGAACCGGATGGGCAGATAGTCGCCATTACACCGCGAAGTTTTTGTAACGGGCCTTATTTTAAAAAATTCCGTGTTGCTTTTCTGGATATGTTGAATCTCAAGCACGTTCACGTGTTTGCCGCACGCAACAAAGCTTTTGGCGATGATAATGTTTTGCAGGAGAATATTATTTATTACGCCATACGAAACAACAAGAAGCCTAACAAGGTTGTCGTTTCAGCATCGGAAAGCGACGATTTCAATAACGCCAACACTCTGACCATCCCTTATAATCAAATTGTGCATTCCGATGATCGTGATTTTTTTATTCATCTCGGAATTGATGACAGCACAATAAATATTATGAATCGAATGCAGTGTTTCACTTCGACACTGGATAAGCTGAATTTATGTGTTTCTACCGGACGAACTGTGGATTTCAGAGCAAAGGAATATCTGCGTAAGAATTCACAAGAAAACACTGCACCGCTAATATATCCTTGTCATTTTCATGAAGGCTTTATTAACTGGCCTCTAGAATCAGGGAAAAAACCCAATGCCATCATTACTTCGCCTGAGACATCAGAGCTTTTTTTAGAAAAGGGTTATTACGTTCTAATTAAAAGATTTTCCTCAAAAGAGCAGAAACGTCGTCTTATGGCGGCAATATATGATCCTTCAAGAATTGATGCACCTCTTGTGAGCTTTGAAAATCACGTTAATTTTTTTCATCGGAATGACAAAGGCTTACCTGAAAAACTGGCAAAAGGAATTGCCCTCTACCTTAATTCCTCAATTGTTGATCAGTATTTTAGACTATTCAGCGGTCACACGCAGGTTAACGCCACAGATTTGCGTAAAATTCCCTACCCCACCGAAAAACAGCTTATAAGATTTAGTGATTACGTACGAGAACGAATGCCGGACCAGCAGACTATCGACGACATCATAGAAAAGGAGTGTGGAAATCGTGCCTAAAAAAGTAAACAAGAAAAAAGCTGAACAGAAAATTCAAAACGCGCTGAAAATACTTAATGACTTGGGCATGCCCAGACAGCAATTAAATGAACGATCAGCATTGACACTCCTATCCTTGTTGGGCGTCAAACCTGAAAGTAAATGGGAAAATGCAGGCAACCCTCTGATGGGTATTACACCCATGATGGATTTCTTTTTCGAATATTACGGGAAAAAATATGCGCCTAACACCCGAGAAACTGTTCGCCGCCAAACGGTTCACCAATTTCTGCAAGCTGCATTGATTGTCGCCAATCCCGATAAGTCTTCCCGGCCTACCAACAGTCCCAAAGCTGTTTATCAGATTGAACCAGCAGCTTTAAAATTATTAAAGAGTTTCGGCAAACCGGATTGGAAAGAAAAACTCAAAAAATATCTGAGCTCTGTAAAAACGCTTACAAAGCTTTATGCACGGGAAAGAGAGATGCAGCGATTGCCTATCAAGCTCGCAGATGGTCAGGAAATCAAACTTTCTCCTGGCGGACAAAATGTTCTGGTCAAGAAAGTTGTTGAAGATTTCTGCGCCCTTTTTACTCCCGGCGGTCAAATTATATATGTCGGTGATACTCAATTAAAATGGTCATTTTACGATAAAAAGGCTCTGGCAAAGCTGGGCATTATCATTGAAGAACACGGCAAAATGCCGGATGTCGTTGTAAATCACATAAAAAAGAATTGGCTTTTGCTGATTGAAGCTGTGACCAGTCATGGCCCTGTTAATCCAAAACGGCGGCAGGAATTAAAGAAATTATTTGCCGGTTCGTCTGCCGGATTGGTTTTTGTAACGGCTTTCATTGACCGTCATGCCATGCTGAAATATCTTCATGACATTTCATGGGAAACAGAGGTTTGGGTTGCCGAGTCTCCGACACATTTAATCCACTTCAATGGCGAGCGTTTCCTCGGACCATATGAGGATTAATGTAAATAAATCCTGGATTCCGTATCGCGCTTCGCTTGTACGGAATGACAAGAAAAGTAATTAATATGGTTATTTCCATCATCCTTGCCCATCCTGACTCTAGAAGCTTTAATCATGCTATAGCGCACACAGCGGTTGACACGATAAAAGCAAACGGGCACAAAGTCTTTTTTCATGACCTTTATCAGGAAAAATTCGATCCTCTGCTCCCGGCAAAAGAAATAAACGAAGACGCCAAAGTGCCCGCTAAAATAAAAAAGCATTGCGAAGAAATCGCGGCGGCAGATGGAATAGTGATTGTTCATCCAACACAGAGACCCAAAGAGAAAAAGATGTTTTCGGCGATCCGCTGGAAACAATTTGGAAGAATTGCATCTTCGATCTTTGCGGTGTCACCAATTTTCACCGCCGGATGTTCAATGTCATCGTCACCAGTACGGATAAACAGCGCAAAAAATGGTTGGATTCAGTTACAAAGGATATTAATAAATTATTTCCCCAGATTCGATAATCGGCTAAAGTTTTCTACAAATTTTAAGGAGGCATAAGTTATAGAATCAATATTCAACGTTACCTTTGACGGCAATAAAAAAGTATCGGCACATTTTCGTGACTTTACGGTTCATACAGACCAGCCGCTAGTGTGATGTTACAGTAACGGCTTTACAATGGGCGATTTTTTTCAAGATAAC
>WOYI011061956.1_pt1 | contig 56708 bp, 48 predicted proteins | sample 6423411 | NCBI WGS metagenome assembly WOYI01 (sample SAMN13441803, study PRJNA592873) | oil field metagenome | biome: oil field; feature: oil-well bore; material: oil-contaminated soil; isolation source: oil-contaminated soil from oil-well borehole | place: Germany: Wietze | collected 2016-10-18 ... | reverse complement strand
TCTTCTACTACAACTTTGCGACCGTGATCGCAGGGTTTGCCCTGCTGGGTATAGGGAATACTATAGTGCAGGTATCCGCCAATCCTTTATTAGTTGATGTAGTAAAGGACTCTGATTCATCATCGAAAACTTCTAAATCCAGTCTAATAGCATTGATTGGATTTCTGATTATTTATTTTGCAGTAATTTTCCTCCTAACCAACATTCGAGATATGTTGGTTTTACTAGTAATTCCTTCAATTCTAATCGCTATCATTACAGTATTCTTTCTTAAGGGTACGTCTTCTTACCTTAGCTTTTCACAATTTATAAAGGCGATTGGATCAATGATGGCTGCGCCACTAGCAGCCTTCTTCGCCAGTCGGTTTGGTGACTGGAAAATACTTTTCTTGGTTTTTGGACTTGTATCTTTCTTGAGTGTAGTATGGCTTAGCATGACAAAAATTGAAGAGAGTGCCGTGTCTGAAAAAGCACCATCCATGGGATCTGCCTTCAAACTCTTAGGGAATTCATTCATACTTATGATGGTTGTATCAATCTTCCTTGTTGTGGGCATTGACGTCGGGTTCAATTATTTCTCAGGAAAATTCCTTGCGACTAACTTTGGTATAAATGAGGTATCATCTCAATCGGGACGAAGTATCTATTTTTTTGGACGTGTACTAGGTACATTAGGAGGTGCCCTTATTTTAACTAGACTATCATCGACAAAAGGACTGCTCTACAGTGCCATAATCTCAATAGTGTCGATCTTCCTCATAATGGTGATACCTACGAAAGCTGTTGCCTGGGCACTGGTGTTCATCATCGGTCTCGGCGTGGCGAACATCTTTCCACTGGTCTTCTCACTCACGGTACAGAAATACCCCGACAGAAGCAATGAGATATCGGGCCTGATGATGATGGCTATATCGGGAGGTGCTCTCATACCTCCGATCATGGGACTGGTGAGCGACCTGATGGGCGTTGTCCCCGGAATGGGCGTCCTTCTGCTATGTGCCGCTTACCTGCTGGCAGTATCATGGATAATCATCAGGAAGAAGCTGGTCAACATCTGACAGTCTCTCTTAACAGGTGTAACCGCCATTATGCGATTCTGAGTCTACCAGTCAAAACAACAGAGATGAAACCTGCATTAGCAGCAACATACACCAGGAATTGATTATCATATTTCATGCAAGTTCCATGAGGCCAATAAAAATATAAACAAATTATCTGATGAGTAAGCTTTTAATCACGTTAGCCATCCTTATGTTCTGGTCATGTACCAGGCAGGAGGCGGAACAGCCCAACATCATATTCATCATGACCGATGACCATGCCTGCCAGGCAGTGGGGGCGTACGGCAGTGAGATCAACGTGACTCCCAACCCTGACCGTATCGCGGACCAGGGAATTATCTTCCGCAACAGCCTCGTATGCAACTCTATCTGCGCTCCAGGCAGGGCCGCCCTTCTCACCGGGAAACGCAGCTATGCCAACGGTCTCCCTGACAAGTGGGAGCTGTATGACCTTATCACCGATCCGCATGAGATGAATGATCTCATTGATGACCCTGAATATGACCGGGTGGAGACGGATCTCAGGCGACGCCTCGATGGCCTCAGAAAACTGTACAACGTACCTGACGAAGGATGAACATGAGGAACAGTCCATTGAAGAGAAGGGAATTCCTTTATCGGGGAGCTGCCGCCGGTGCTGCACTCACCATTCTGCCGAGACATGTTCTGGGCGGCAGGGGATACACCCCTCCCAGTGACCAGCTCACCAAGGGCATCATCGGGGTCGGCGGAATGGGGCTGGGACATTTCAGTTACGAGAACACCCGCCTCCTGGCAGTATGCGATGTTGACACAGCCCACCTGAAGAGGGCACTTGACAGGGCCGGCGGCGGCGTGCAGGGGTACCACGATTTCCGGGAGCTGATAGCCAGGCCTGACATCGACATAGTGCACATAGCAACACCGCCGCACTGGCACGGCATAATGGCAAAGATGGCGGCAGAGGCGGGGAAGGACATCTGGTGCGAGAAACCAATGACAAGGACCATAGGAGAGGGGAAAAGGCTTGTAGAAGCCGTGAAGGCAAACGGCAGGATGTTCAGGCTCAATACCTGGTTCAGGTTCACCGGCCAGTTCTACGGGCTTGGCACCACAGTGCTGCCACTGAAGAAGATTGTCAGCAGCGGCGTGCTGGGATGGCCGCTGAAGGTCACCATCAGCGGCGTTACGGGTTACGACTGGAAGTTCTACTGGAGCGGCAGGACTGACCTGCTGCCTGAGCCCGTGCCGGCTGATCTCGACTATGATCTCTGGCTTGGCCCTGCACCCTACAGGCCCTACAATAAACTCAGGGTTCACCAGAATTTCAGGGGATACTGGGATTATGACGGAGGAGGGCTGGGAGATATGGGACAGCATTACATCGACCCGGTACAGTATCTGCTTGGCAAGGATGACACCAGCCCCGTATCGGTTGAGATTGATGCCCCGCAGCAGCACTATGATGCCGTCGGATCATGGAGGAGGATAACGTACACCTATGCCGACGGCTGCCAGATAATACTTGACGGCGAGAACCGCGATCAGGATGCTGCCTACATTGAGGGTCCGTCAGGCAAAATATTCAAGGGTTTTGTCTCAGACATACCACACATACAGGAGCTTGTAAGAAGCCTGCCTGACCCTGAACCTCAGATCACCCGGTTCTCGGATTCGGTTAGAAGCCGCAGGCCTTTTGCGCTCAACGAGGAGAACGGCCACAGATCATGCACCATAGTCAATATGGGGGTGGTGGCACTGCGGCTTGGAAGAGACCTCAGGTTTGATACGGTGTCACAGAGATTTATTGACGATGAGGCAGCCAATGCCCTCATTGACCAGCCGATGAGAGGCGCATGGCATATGTAGGACAACCCGAAAGGAACAGTGATGAAAGGCATTAGAATAGCTTTAATTGCAATTGCAGTCATAATGATGCAGTTGAACCTCCGTGGCCAGGATACGGGAAGTGTGACTGCCAGGCTTGACAAGTTGCTGGCCGGGCTTCCGGCCGATAGTTCTGCACTGACCAACGAAATCATGGAGGAGATTTTCTCCATGGGTGAAGAGGGCACTGCCCTCCTCTGCAGCCGGATAGTCCCTGCCGGTAAGGGTGATGATCTGAAGGCACGTTACGCCGTCGCTTCCCTCACAGCCACTCTCTCGGCAGACAGGGAGGAAAGCAGGAAGAGAGCATGGCAGCGTCAGGTTATCAGGTTCATGAGACTGTCTTCTGACAGGGAGGTGACAGCCTTCTTTATGAAGCAGCTGAACCTCATCGGGTCAGATGACGCAGTGCAAGCAATGGCCGACTATGTCATCACGCCGGGCCTGTGTGAAGATGCCGTCATGGTATTGCAGGCTGTTGACAGTCGGGCTGCCGCGGAGTTGCTTTCCACGGCGCTCACCTCAGACACGTGTCCGTGTGCGGCCCAGGTGATGGTGGCGCTGGCTGAAAAGGAGTATGAAGGAGCCATCAAAAGTTATACCGAATGGAGCATAAAGGGGAGCAGCAGTGAACGTGCCGCGGCTCTTTACGCCCTGGCGTCGACAGGCAGTCCTGCTGCGCGGCAGCCTCTGCTGCGTGCGGCGGAAGAGGCCTCCTTCCAGCGGGAACCGTCAGGGGCAGTTGATGCCCTTCTGCTCTACGCCCGGAAGGCCGGGCTGGTTGGCAACAGAAGGGAGATGAAGAAGATAACCGGGATGGTCATCGCCTCTGCCGTGGGTGCCGAGGCAGCAAGTCAGCGCATTGCAGCCATGAGCGTTATTACGGAGGTGACGGGCGACGCTGCGCTGAAGATGCTGGTAAAAGCTGCCGGTGATCCTGATCCCGTGGTGCGCGGTGCAGCACTGAAGCTGGCATCATCACTGCCGGGCAGCACCGTGACAAAAAAGCTTGCCAGGAGTTATCGGAAATTTGACCGCAGTACAAAAGCCGAACTGCTCTATATGCTGGGTAAGCGCGGTGATGACATTGCCCTTCCGCTGGTGATGAAGGCCATCAATGATCCTGCACCTGAGATAGCTGCCGAAGCTATTGCTGCCCTGGCCAGGCTGAAGGGCAGGGAGGCAACGGGAACGCTCCTGGAATGGATCATGAAAAACGACAGCGAAGCAGGTCACATGGCGGCAGCAACAGCACTGACAACACTGCTTGACAGTACGGGTACAGACAGGGTGGCAGCCTCTCTGCCAGACTCGAAGGGTCAGACCACTGTTACACTCATCAGGCTGCTCGCCTGGTCAGGCCGTGATAAATACTTTAATACCGTTTATGAACTTACCGGCTCATCCGATATGGCAGTGCGCGCCACTGCAGTCAGCTCGCTGGCATCACTGGCATCATGCAGTGATCAGCAGAAGATAATCGAATTGCTTGACCGTACCCCGGAAAGGGGAGAGGCTGCAGTTATCAGGCAAGCTCTGGTCGCCGCAATCAGGCAGTGCTCAGACCCTGACAAGGGATCAGGTGTGATAATTGCAGCATTGGACAAGGACCGCAACAGGAAGGAGCTCATTCCCCTGCTTGCAGAGACCGGGGGCCAATCAGCACTGAAACGGGTGGCCTGGGAGTTTGAAAACGGCGATGCCGCTACCCGGGATCTCTGCTTCGATGCCCTGCTGCACTGGCCTGACCACACAGCAGCTGCAGTCTTGCTGGATATCTCTGCCTCAGGTAATAAGACCTTCGGCAGGCCCGCATTTGATGCCTACCTGAAAACTGTATCTGAGGCACCCCTGGATGAAGAACGCAAATTGCAAATGATCATGGATATAGCACCTCACGCAGGAGCACCTGATGCAAGGGCTGCATTGATTGACCTGGCTGCATCACTGGGCACAGACCAGGCCCGGCTGTTTATTGAAACATACCTCTCCGACCCTTCGGATGAGGTCAGATCAGCCGCGGCAGATGCCCTCAGCACTCTGAAGCCGGATGACCGTTAGTCATGTCTGGTGAGGTGATGATCATCAGGCTGTCAACATTAGTCAAATTGGGGTACCCTTTCTTGGCATAAACGGTAAAAAGAGCCAAATTTGCGGCGCATCTATCAGAAACGGACAAAACTTTCGTTTTAGATTAACCAGCTGGTGTAATAACGGAAATGACGAAGATACTTATCTGTGAAGATAATCTATTGGTTTTAAGGACTATATCAGCAGTTTTGAAACAGGCGGGGTACGATCCGGTCACTGTCAGTGACGGAATCAGGGCCATTGAAATGCTGCGAACGGTTGAGTTTGATATAGTGATAGTCGATATCCACCTTCCATATCACAGTGGTCTGGAGGTTATCAGGTATCTGCGCACCGAGCTCAAAAAGCAGACTCCCGTGCTTATCGTGTCAGCTTTCAGTGACCCGCAGGTGCAGCGTCAGGCAGCGGAGATGAAGGTTAGCGGTTATATAACAAAGCCTTTTGACCCTGATGATTTAATCAGGAAGATCAGGATGGCATTAACAACAATATAGTAAGGCATGCTGAAGGTAAGTTACAGATCATTTTTGTTCGTCATGTTGATCCTCCTGATGACCGGAGGCTTCACGGACGGTCAGACGGTCACTGATCCTGAGAGTGAATACAACAGGATCAGGTCACTTGCCATTGCTGGTGATCTTACGGGGGCTGAGCCTGCAGCACGTGAGCTGGTGAAGCAGTATCCTGATTATGGCGATGCCCGTGTACTGCTGGGAAGGATTCTGGCGTGGCAGGGACTCTATGAGGAGGGGGCTGCCGTGATTGACACTCTCCTGCAGTCTGACCCGGATAATGCAGATGCGCTGGAAGCAGCACGAGACATACGGCGATGGTCCCGGGACAGGTCGCAGCAGATCACTCCTCCCACCGATATCAGGGCGGGATATCTGATTGACACCTTCTCTGAACCTTATGACCGTCTATGGCAGGTATTCAGCCTTGGAGCAGGTCACAGGTTCTCATGGGGCACTGCCGTAGCCTCCGTCAACCTGGGAAACATCTCTCCCGGCGTGGCAGGCGAGAGTAACAATGATCTGCAGTTTGCCGCCGAGGCGTGGCCTGAACTGACAAAGAGCAACTACGCTTACATAGCCTGCGCCTACAGCCCCGGCACACGATTTCCCCGCCACAGGGCGGCGCTGGAGCTGTGGCAAACCCTGCCTGCCGGCTTTGCCGTATCAGCAGGTATCAATTATTACTATTTTGACAGAAGCATTTTCCTGGCTACATTCTCGCTCGAGAAATACCTGGGAAAATACTGGTTCTCAGGCAGGAGCTATTTCCACTTCAAGGATATAGGGGTGACAACATCCTTCTACATCAATGCAAGAAGGTACTTTGGCACAACCGATTATCTGCAGGTCACCCTGGGAACGGGAACGGCACCCGATGAGCCGTATGACATCATCACTGACCTTGAAAGGCAGAAGGCATCATCCGTCAGGCTGACATACTCCAACCAGATCACCTCACACCTGGCTGTCAGGGCAGGAGCAGGATACTCTTACGAGAAGTACAGTGAGACGGGGTACCGCAACAGGATTGAGGGCAACCTCGGGATAATAATAGGTATAGGCAAGGTGAGATGAAGAGAGCAGTGATAATACTGATTGCCCTTGCACTGTCACTACCTGCGGCCAACGCAATGACGAGAGGGCCTGACTATACCTCTGACTCTGCCCATACCACAAATCCACAAACTCCCCCCTCGACGACCTTGGCTACTTTCCCTTCAGGCCTTACCGTTGAAGGAGTAATATCTCTTTCCAGGGGCAACTTTGCAATTCAGATGGGAGCCTTCTCGCGCCTTAAAAATGCGGAGAACCTTCGCAGACGGCTTGAAGAGATGCTGGAGATCAATGTCGACCTCATTGAAGAAGAGGGTATGTACAAGGTCTTCATAAACAGTGAACTGAGGGAATCAGCCCCCAGTCTCTTCGTTCCAGTATCATTTTATGAGCCGACGCCCCGCCCGACAGCACAACATTCAGCAGAAGCTCCCGGAAAGAGGGGAAGTGAATCCTCACGGTCAGTCCCCCCTGTTGCCTCACCGGAGAGCACAGGTGCTTCTTCCGACAGCAGCATTGCCCCTCCGGACAGCACCGTTGCCTCCCCGGACACACTCACCGCAGGGAGTGTCACGGCAGTTGGTGCAGAAGAGCCCGGCACCGGGGATGCTCAGGCTGAAGATATGGCAGTTCAATACGCGGAGGAGCTGACTCCTCCTGAAACCGGGACTGCCGCCAGGCGAGGCATCAACAGCCTGTTCTTCCTGAAGGGCGACAACCCCTGGCTGTCACGCTTCAACTATTTCGGCAAGTCGGTAGCGCTGGTTAATGCACTGATATTTACCATCATTGCCTCCTTGGCAACAATGCTCATACTTTTGCTTGTCATCCTCTTAAACCGCAACAGGATGGAGAAGGAGGCAAAACTGCGCCAGTATCTCATGGAACAGTACCAGACGCTGATCGTCGATTACCTCTTTGGCAATACCGGATCAGAACAGTTCATGAAGATTGCCTCAGACAATTTTCGCAGGCAGGTGCTCATTGACCAGATGATAGATGTGAGTGTTAACCTGAAGGGGGAGACGCGAGAGAAGCTGATGAATCTTTACAGGGAGCTGAGCCTTGATCAGGATTCGCTGGCCAGAGTACGCAGCCGCAAGTGGCATAAAAAGATAAAGGGTTTCAGGGAGCTTGCCTTCGTGGGCATCACTGATGGTAACGACGAGATATACCGTGCCCTTAACTCAAGAAATGAGATCCTCAGGATGGAGGCCCAGATAGCACTGGTGAGGCTGAGCGACAAGGATCACTTTGAGTTTCTCTCCCAGCTGAAGAGGCCCTTCTCGCTCTGGGAGCAGATCACCCTTCATGACCTGATAATACAGCACGAGCTTCCCGTTCCTGATTTCAGACGCTGGCTGTCATCAGAGAACCCTACGGTGGTGATGTTCGCCCTGAGAATGATCAGGGAGTTCAAGCAGAAGGATGCCGAACAGGAGATAAAAAAGGTATTGCTGCACCGTGACCCCGCCGTTAGCCAGCTTGCCGTACAGGTGGCGGGCGACCTTGATATGCGCAGCACACTTGACATCATGAAACGCATGTACAAGTTCCAGGAGTACAATAACTGTCTTGAAATTGTCAAGTCGATGGGCAAGATGCCCGAGCAGGCGTTGCTTGGCTTCCTGAAACTGGTACTTGACAAGGAGGATGACGTCCAGCTGCAGATCGAAGCGGTAAAGGCCATTGAGAATATGGGAGAGCCCGGAGTGCAGGCCCTTGTCAAGGTGATGAAGTCGGAGTACAAGAATTACAACATAATTGTCAGGCACGTGCTTGACAGGAGGATATACTAAATACCATGGGATTTATCTTTGCACATCTGATATTCTATCTTACACTCGTCCTCTTCGGGTCTTACCTGATACTCGGTATACATTCGGCACTCGCGCTGAGGAAATATCTGCGCAAGAACAGCTATGTAAACTACAACTCCCTGGTTCTTTCCCCGCTCAGCCCCCGTATAACCATCATTGCTCCCGCCTTCAATGAGGGCAAGACCATTATCGATAATGTCCGTACCCTGCTCTCTCTCTATTACAACAACTTTGAGGTGATCATTGTCAATGATGGCTCTACTGATGATACCTTTGAAAAGATCAGGGATTCCTATGAGCTGGTGAGGGTCAACTACTATTTTGACTACCGCATACCGTGCGAAAGGATCAGGGGGGTGTACAGATCAAAGGACCCAGCCTACAACAGGCTGACGGTCATCGACAAGAACAACGGCGGCAAGGCTGACTCCCTCAATGCAGGGATCAATATCAGCCGCAGCAACCTGATAGTGACCATTGATGCAGACTCCATCATTGAGCCCGATTCGATCCTGAAACTTGTCAAGCCCTTCCTCGAGGAGAAGGAGAAGAAGGTCATCGGGACGGGCGGTGTGATCCGTATAGTAAACTCATGTGACATAGAGCGTGGCTACATACGCCAGATCAACCTTCCGAAGAAGTTTCTGCCAAGATTGCAGGTACTCGACTATACGCGTGCTTTCCTGCTGGGACGTATGGCATGGAGTCATCTTGACGGACTGATGCTGATCTCCGGGGCAATGGGAATGTTTGACCGCGAGACTGTCATCAGGGCAGGAGGTTACAAGGTCAAGACCGTAGGCGAGGATATGGAGCTGGTGCTGAGGATGAGGCGCTACATGGCTGAACATAATAAAAAGTACGAGGTGACGTATATCCCGGATCCTCTATGCTGGACCGAGGTGCCTGCCGACCTCAAGTCGATGCGCAAACAGAGGACGCGCTGGACCAGGGGTCTTATAGAGTCCCTATGGTCACACCGCAAGATGATGTTCAACGCCAATTACGGAAGGCTGGGACTGCTGGGATACCCCTACTGGCTCCTCTTTGAGTGGGCTGCCCCGCTGATAGCCTTCCTTGGTATCATCTATACGATCTATCTTGCAATAGCAGGTGCACTGAACCTGCCCTTCTTCCTGCTGCTCTTCCTCTTTGTCTACAGCTTCGCCGTCAGCCTGACGACCTGGGCTGTGCTCTTTGAGGAGATAACCTTCCACAAGTACCGCAGAAAGAGGGATGTGCTGCGTCTTATCGGCACGGCAATGCTTGAGCCCTTCTTCTACCCCGTGCATACCTATTTTGCCGTCAGGGGCAACCTCGAAGCCATGCGCGGCAAAAGGGGGTGGGGCAAGGCCGAACGAAGCGGCTTCCAGGAGAAGAAGAAACCGGTCAGGAAACAACGGGTGCCGGCATAAATCAGAATTTGCGAATTGCGAATTGCGAATTGCGATTTGCGAATTGCGATTGAAAAATTTTTTAACCGACAATCGCACATCTGAGATTGTCAATCAAATTGAAAATCGAAAATCGCAAATCTACAATCCTACATAATCCGGAATATAAGAGAAACCCTCTTCAAGAACATGAAGCGAGGCTTTTTCCCTTGCTGCCGTCGGAGGCACGACAAGCCATTTTGGCCAGCTGTACCTGTTGAGGGAGTTGATTACCGTACCGTTAAGGGCTACAGAGACGGCTATTCCTTCTGATTCAGTGGTGATGATCTCAAAGTTGTATCCGCCGTCATATGAAACGGCGCCGTCATTGACTCTCATCTGCGTGGGGTCATTGAAGTGAAGCATGGTCCACGGCAGCCTGATGTTAACTTTCCTGCCGTTCCACGCTACTGCGGCGCGGCCACCGCTGCTGAATGCCGCTGCATTTTCCATCGGCACCCTTCCGATGTCATGGCTGGTGAGTTCAAAGCCGTCGTTGATCCAGCTCATCACGTTCCACGGAGCTCCGTCGGTTACCGTGCTGCGGTATTTCTGAACATCAGGGTCTGTCAGGTTGAAACGCACGGTAAGTCCGTTCATGTCGTAGGCCTGGGTGACATGATGCAGGGCAGTGTCATCAGCCAGGCTGAAGGTGAGCAGGAACTCTGCCCTGTTCTGCAGGGTGGCTCCCCCGGGCAGGGTTGATTCGCCGGTGTTTCCAAGGTATGTGTCAAAGGCTACCATAAACTCGTCGGCATCCGTAAGGTCGGCGGCTGAGTTGATCTCCAGGTAAAAGAAGCTCTCGTCATGAGTCGCCCTGACAGAGCTTACCGGTCCCGAAGGCTGATCGATATTGTATGCTGCATATCCGGGAAGTTCCTCCTGGTCATAGGCGATAAGCCCGAAGCACTGCTCAGGCGAGGTCTCATTGTGCCACAGCTGTCGGGTGGGGATGACCTCGGATCCGTCTTCCAGTCCGTAGGCTTCGAGATAAAGCACGATCCAGGTACGCTTGAACCACTCATCCATCCAGGCGAAGACAAAGCCTCCGGCACAGCCTGCGTCGAGTATGTTATGCATCATACGCAGGTTCTTTTCTCCCTGCTGTATTTCCGAGTATCCGCCGTGGTGCATCTCACTGAACGACTGATGTGCGCTTCCCCAGCTTGAGGGTACGCCGTACTCTGCTATCACCAGCGGCATGCCACTGTAATGGTTCTTGAGGGCGGTGAGATAGCCCAGGTAGCTGTTGGGACCCTCGCTGTCGCTGTATGTCATATATGATGGCTCCTGACTGACGAAGTTGGGATAATAGGGATAGGCATGATAGCTTGCAAACAACCCGGGAGAGCCTTCAGCCACGCTGATCTTCGTTATGTCAAACGATGCCACATCTTCATCGGTGTATATCTCCGTCGGGTGGTCCGGCGGGTCAAGGGTGGGCCAGCTGGAGAAGCTCACTGGCCTGCTGACGGAATACTTTGACTCCTCAAGGGTGATGACCTCGTCAAGCATCTCCGCAACAAACGCCTCTGTGGCGGTGCCGCCGCTGATGCTCAGGTGGGTTCCCGAATATGAACTGACACCCTGATGGAACTTGTTTGTGGAGTCAACCTCCCGGGGTGCCACCTCACGCCCTATGATGTAGCCCGCCGTCCAGCGAGAAACGCTGGTGCGGTAGACACCGTAAGCCATGCCGTAGCGGAAGGGTATGTCGGCGTTGCCGTTGATACAGTCTACAACCTCCTCTATCTGTTTTTTGAAGCTGCCGGTGCGGTTAAGCAGGTCATAGCAGTACGGGTCCGTGCCGTCTTCTATCTCTTCGAGCCAGATACCCTGGAAAAGCAGCAGGGGTGATTCGGGGTGGCGCTGGTTGTATTCCGCCAGCTTCTCGTAGAAGACGGGAGGATGAAGCGTATAGACCCTCAGGGTGTTGAAGCCGGCTTCAACCATACGTTCAATCCATGACTGGTACATCTCTCCCGTGATGGCATAGGCGATCTCGCCGGGGAAGAAGCCGGGAGGAGAGGAACCCAGGTTAATGCCCTTGAGTATCATTGACCTGTATTTGTTATCCATCTCCCTGGCTATGTAGTCTCCGCTGACCATGAAGGGCATGGAGGCGGAGTGAGACAGTACAAAATTTATGACGGTGTCACTGGCAAGGGTGATATCGGTGAGCCTGACCGGATAATAGCCTCCTGCCTCTGCCTCTGCGATGACCGGAAAACGGTCTGACCCGTAGGGTGAGGGTGTCTCGGGTGGCATCATCACCGGCTCGATGTAGGTGCCCCCGGCTGATGAGACGGAGCCGCCTGCCTTTATCAGCCGCCCGCTGCGGGTACGTCCTTTGAAGGTGAGTGCGTAGATATAAAGACCGGAACTGAGCGGCGCGTTATCCTGACTGCAACCGTCCCAGACAATGTTGTAACTGCCCGGTGAGACCCCGGGGAAGGAGACGACACGTACTTTCCGGCCGCTCATGTTATATATGGTGAGCAGCAGATCACCCTGGCTGTTGATAACAAATGGTAAATGAACGCTGTTGTCGAAAGGATTGGGATAAGGGGTGCCGGTACGGAACTCTCCGTCGACCTCACTGTATGATCCCGAGATCCTTACACTGTAACTGCCGTCACTGCGGGTGACGGTGCGGTATTCAATGGCGTTGAGATAGAACGAGACCCTGGCATTCATTACCATGGAGCCCTTATCGTCTGATACAGTGCCGGTTACTATCACATCCCCGGCAAAGGCTGTCTGTATGAAAAATGCTGCACAGAGAGCGGCTGTCACCGCCTTCGGACTCAGAGTCCATGGATTTCTCATCATCCCGATAGTATAATTAGTAACAGTTAACCCTGATGTTGCCCAAATGTAGCAAAAAGCGCAAATGAGCTGATTATTATTTTTCCACAACCTCTGTTTGATTTGTCTATTTCACATGAATATTCTAAATTTATGCACTTCTGCTGTTGACAACAATGGAAAAGCTCATCTTAAAGAAAACTACCCGGACCCCCGCTGTGAATTTTGATCCTGACCGCGGTATTTTCGACATTAAAGGAAAGTCAATACCCGAGAATTCAACCGGGTTTTTCGGACCGCTTCTCGAATATGTTGAAAAATATTCTGCGCAGCCGGCAGAAAGAACGGTGCTCAATGTGAGATTTGACTTTTTCAATACCAGCTCTTCAAACAGGATCCATTCCCTTTTCAGGAGATTTGAGAAGCTCTATCTGAAGAACTGCGATGTTCTTATACGTTGGTTCTGTGAGAACGGCGATGAGAACATGAGGGATGCCGGGCGGGACTTCAAGGCCATGCTGCAGGTGCCGTTTGAGATTGTGGAGGTTGAGGAGCTCTGAATTATTGCTGATGAGGCCTCGCAAGGAAATTTTCCCTATTTTTATTTGCTGAGAATTATTCCGGGATGGCTTTGAATTATATCTGGATCGCCTTTTTTCTGCTGGGTTTCGTCTTTGCCCTCGCGCAGCTTATCTTCAATGGTGATACCGAGATCTTCAACAGGATAGTTGATTCCACCTTCTCAAGTGCCAGAACAGGTTTTGAGATCTCCCTCGGTCTCACCGGTGTGCTCACCCTCTGGATGGGTCTCATGCGGGTAGGAGAGAAGGGGGGCGCAGTAACACTCCTCTCAAGGGCTATCGGGCCCTTTTTCCGCAAGCTCTTTCCCAAACTGCCGGCCGACAGTCCTGCCAATGGCTCCATGATGCTCAATGTTGCAGCCAACATGCTTGGTCTCGACAACGCTGCCACACCCATGGGCCTCAAGGCCATGAAGGAGTTGCAGGAGCATAACCCCGACAAGGAGGTGGCATCCGATCCGATGATCATGTTCCTGGTGCTGAATGCCTCAGGCCTCTGCCTCATCCCCGTCACGATAATGGTTTACCGGGCACAGCTTGGTGCCGCCAACCCTGCCGATATCTTCATCCCGATACTGATCTCAACCTTCGTGGCCACACTGGCCGGCATGATCAGCGTGGCCATCGCCCAGAAGATCAACCTGCTGAACAGGGTGGTGCTGGCATACCTGGGAGGACTGACAGCCATAATCGTGGGCATAGTGTGGTACTTCAGCACCCTGCCGCAGGATAAGATCAATACCATCTCAACATTTGCCGCCAACTTCATCCTGTTCGGCATCATCATCGCATTCATAGTGATGGCCATGGTGAAGAAGGTTAATGTATACGAGACCTTCATTGAAGGGGCGAAGGACGGTTTCAAAACCGCAATAACAATCATCCCCTACCTTGTGGCCATACTTGTGGCCATAGGTGTCTTCAGGGCCTCGGGAGCCATGGACCTGCTGGTTGACGGCATTACCGCCGTAGTGGCATGGATGGGCCTCGACACCTCCTTCACGGAAGCGCTGCCCACTGCCCTGATGAAACCGCTGAGCGGCAGCGGCTCACGGGGAATGATGATTGATGCCATGACTATCCATGGCGCCGACTCGTTTGTCGGCAGGCTGGTATGCTGCCTGCAGGGCTCCACCGATACGGTCTTCTACGTGCTTGCCGTCTATTTCGGCTCGGTAGGCATCAAGAACTCGAGGTATGCAGTGATTTGTGGACTGACAGCAGATATTGTCGGTACCATCACGGCCATCTTCATTGCGTACCTCTTCTTCGGTTAGTGCCGGAGCTGCCTTGCGAAGGACTCAGGAAGCCAGAACATACCAATTCCCTGGAACAACTTTGTATCAGATCTCAGATGCCAGCTCATAACAGTTCAGGAGCTGCATCGCGAAATCCCACTTATTCGGGTCGCTGCAGTTTTCTGGAACAGACTCCCGGCAACCTCCCGGAGTTATCTGACGGCAATCTCCCGGAGCACCCTGTGATGTTCATCGCTGAGCGACTCGTAGTTAAACCAGCATATTCCCGCTGCCCCGTTATCCATTGAGACATTGACTGCCTCACTGAGCCTGTCGGGAGGCAGCGCCGGCACAAAGAGTCCGGCATATAGCGGCGCCCTGCCCTTCAGGTCTTCCACGCCCCTGGCAACGGCGCTGCCTATCCATGGTATCTCTTCGTTGTAGAAACTGTGGTAGATCATCGGGAAGAAAGCGTCAAGATTCCACTCAGCCCAATCCTGCCTGCATATCATCCTCGATATTTCCGGGTAAGGGAAGACGGCGGCGGTGAGGAACTTTTCGGGATGGTCGCCGTGAACCTTCTCTGCCAGTCGGTTGACGAAGCGCGTTAAACTGTTCCATCGGTATCTGCGCCACTCCTCACTCTGTGCAGGGTCTTCCAGGGAGCGGATGTCAATGCCGCTCTCTGAGAGAAACTTCTCCCTGCAGGTGTCACAATAGCAGAAGTCGAACTCAGGGTATTCACGGTCCTGTACAAGGTTGTACTTCTTCCAGAGACCGACGGGCAGTATCACATCGACGTACCTTATGTAGTCAAGGTGTACTCCCCGGAGGCCCTTAATCTCAAGCAGTGACAGAACCTCATTCTCGACATAGTGATACACCTCCTCTTTGGAAGGGCAGACCCACTGATAATGATCAACATAGGGACGAACGTCGAGGCATGAGTCGCCGTTGCGGTTCACTGTGTACCATTCAGGGTGCTTCCTGGCCTCATCATCCCATGCACGGTTAAGTGTGATGATCCAGGCATGTACATCGATGCCGTGCTGCCGGGCGATGGGTATGATGCGCGGGTAGGTTTCAGCAGGCGCACGAAGATGAAGCCCGCCTATGTTTGCCTCTTTGAGCCTGCTGAAGATAGTTTTCCAGTCATCATCACCCTGGTCCCGGGCAGTGAGCCAGGCCCAGTTGCCGGGCAGTCCTCCCTGCTTCCGTGATGATTTGCAGCCGGGCAGTGATGACATCAGTGCCAAACCGGCAGTTGACAGGGCCAGGTTTCTTACAAATTCTCTCTTTTTCAAGGGTATTATTTATTGTTATTGCCAATATAGCGCTAATTCCTGAGTCTCTGCCGCATTTTGCTGAATTCCGGTATGATGCTGCCCAGGAGCTCATAGTACTCCCTGCCGTGGTTGTGGTGCACTAGATGGCAGAGCTCGTGGATGATAACATAGTCGATCAGTTCCGGATCTTTCTTTATCAGCTCACGGTTAAACCAGATTGCGCCGTTGCTGTGGCAGGTGCCCCACCGCCGCTTCATCTTTCTGACACTGACCCTGCGCGGTTCGGGCAGTCTTGTGCGGTACAGGGCAGCCAGCTCTTCCGTGCGCCGGGGGAAAAAAGCCTTTGCCTGCTGATGATACCATGCATCAGTCACGGCCGTGATCTTCTCCCGGGATGTCTCCCCCGAAAGGGTGAGCAGCAATGATTCATCCCTCAATATGGCCCTGTTCCTGCTGCCTGCGGTGACCTTCACCGTTATATCCCTCCCCATGAAGGGTATCACGCTGCCGTTGGATGTCAGCTGTGGTTCAGAGGCAGGAGCGACATCCCTGAGGCCTGCCAGATGCCGTTCGATCCAGCGGCTCTTCTGTGTTACGAACTGCATTAACTGGGAGACGGGTACATACCATGGTGCCCTTACCAGCAGCGTACCCCCTGGTCTGACATATAAAGCCACTGTCCGCCGTGATGATCTTACAATGTCTACAGGGATCTCCTCAGATGCGATTGTGACCGTTCTCTTCTTCATGGAAGTAGAAAAGGCTACTGCTGCCTCTTCCTGTCTTTCTCCAGCCTTTCGGATGCGGTGGCGACTTTGTATCCGGTGAGGAAGCCGGCCTTTGATACCTTTATGAGTTTGTCAAAATCAATATACTCAAAGTCATCGGATGGCTTGTGGTAATCAGTGTGCAATCCGGTGAAGAAGAAGAGCACCGGTATGCCCTTGCGGAAAAAGGGATAGTGATCTGACCCCGAAAAGTGATCTCCCTTGCCTTCGTCAATCATATGTATTCCGGATTCACTGCATGACTCCCTGGCCAGTGATACAAGCCGGCGGCAATCGTCGCCGGAGATGACCTTGATGGTGTCAGAGCCGGTGATGTCAAAGCGGCCGTTAGCCGATGCACCCTTGTCGGTTTCACGCCTTGATCTCCCGATCATGTCAAAGTTGATGGCAGCAACGGTCTTGTCAAGAGGCCAGAGGGGGTTCTCCGCATAGTAGGATGATCCGTGCAGGCCCTCCTCCTCACCGGTGGTCCAGAAAAAGATCAGGCTTCTTGCCGGCTTCTTCTCCAGCGCTGCGAAGGCAGAGGCGATGTTTAGCAAACCGACGCTGCCGGAAGCGTTGTCATTGGCCCCGTTGTAGATGTTGCCCGCGAAGTCTTTACCAACATGGTCATAATGGGCGCAGAAGAACACTGCCTCTTCCCTGAGGAGAGGATCGGAGCCTTCCATGTAACCTATTATATTATTGCTTGTTACGGTATCCCTGGTTACATTGACACGTACGCTGGCCTTCAGATCGGGAATGATGAATGATGCCGGTCTCCCTGTCCTGGCTATGCTGTCCTGCAGCTTTTCGAGGGTCAGTCCTGCCCTGGCAAGCATAAGGTCAGCCGTGGCGGTACTGATGGTATATGCATTGAGCGAGAAACTGAAAAGCTGTTTCCTGAAGAGAGGCGTAAGCTGGTATGAGCCGCCCATGGAGAGGAGGTCAGAAGAGATGTCACCGCCGAGGGCCGGATCTGCAGCATACAGTATTGCCTTTGCCTTCTGCATCATGATCATCGGAAGCTTGCGCGCCTCGGTCATCTCGCTGATACCGCTTTCGGGGTCCGGCATGCCGCTGCCGCGGAGATCAGGGTTCCTGGTCATAATGATCACAATACGGCCATTGAGACTTATATCTGCAAAGTCGTTGTATTTCTCTTCACTGTTCATGTATCCGTAACCGGCGAAGACCACCTCCCCGGACAGGTCGACAGTGTCACCGGGAGCCATCATGGGCAGGGCAGCCGTAGTGTGAAGCAGGGTGCCGCTGCTGTCGCGCAGGGTAATGGCGGACTCTTCGGGTATGGGTGTGACACGCAGGTACTCCAGCGGCTGGAAGAGGTTGTCACGCCCCGGCAGGGGTTTCAGCCCTGCCTCCAAAGCCCGGGAGTTGATCCAGGCGGCTGCTGCATCGTTGCCCTCACTGCCTGTCCTTCTTCCCTCAAGTGAGTCTGACGAGAGATATTTCATATACTCTTCCGACAGTTCCCGGGTGATGACATCAAAGGCCTGTTTCTGTGAAAACAGCGGAACAGCCGCCGTCATGGCAGCCAGTAGGATCAAAGATTTAAGTCGCATGGTCAAAAAATAGTAATAAACAAAGTTACTAATTTGTTCTGTGGGATGTCAGCGTGAGATAGACAATTTCAGGCGGCATGAAAAACCTGCCAGACATGCCCATGCTGCCCAGTCCGGTGGTGACGAAGAGAAAACTGTCGCCGAACGTGTAAACTCCCTTCCAGTGTTCATGAAATTCTTCTGCCGGCGACCATCCTCCTCCCGGAGTACCGACCTGCAGACCGTGGGTGTGACCCGAGACCGTCAGGTCGGGCATGCGCCCGGTGACCGATGTGAGAAGCCATCCTTCCGGGTCATGGAGCAGGAGTATGGTGAACACGGAGTCGGGAATGGTAACCAGAGCCTTCTCAAAATCTCCGTAATTCATATCGAGGCGGTGACCGTGGGTGACAACCCCTGCGACAGCCACCGGTGTACCGTTGTGATTGATGATCACAGCAGTGTCCCTGAGGAGTCTATACCCTGAGGCTTCTATTTTCTTCTTCAGCATCACACTGCTAACCTCCCCGTAATCACTGTTGTAATCAGGATAATAGGTGCCGTCGTCATGGTTGCCTTCCACGGCAAAGGCCCCGAAGGCAGCACGTGCCTTGCGGAGTATGGTGTCACACTCCCCGAACTCCTGCCAGCTGTAGGTTATGAAATCGCCTGTATTCAGCAGAAGGTCGGGCTCTTCAGCGGTTACAGAGAGCATTGCCCTCTCAAGCCTCCGGTAATGACCATGCCATGATGAGACGTGCAGGTCGGAGACAAGGGCGATCTTCAGGCCCTCAAGGGACGGGTCGAGGCCGGAAACAGCTATATCTGTCCTTACTGTTTTGATATTCAGCCTCTGGCGAAAATGGGCATCAGCCACGAGAAGCGTCATCAAAAGAAAAACTGATATCAGAACCGGTCCCCTCCACCTCATCTTCCGTTTCATGATGAGGGAGGCCAGTCCGGAAGCGAGCAAGATCAGGACAGAGAGCAGGGAGGTGACCAGCAGCAGCAGGGCCATACTGCCCATGACAATCTGCCTGTGGGCGTCTGCGGGCCCGTAGGGCATGCTGCCACGAAGTATCAGGGCCCCGGCAAGGTAAACTAAGGTGGCCGACAGGGCTGCCTTTACCGCCAGCACCGTATACTTCAGTAAACTGTTTCTTCCCCTGAGCTCCCTGACCAGCATGATCCAGAGAAAGAAGTCGGCAAGCAGCAATATGATATAAAAGAGTGCCATCACAATTTTGAACAAAAGTAATATTTAAGAGGTAATACGTCACCCGCTATGCTATTTGGCATAAATTTGCCGTATGATCACCGTAGAGTTGATATCCGGGGGCAGCGAACCGATGAAAGTGACATATGTGGTTATCGCTGCACGGCACAGGGGCGGATGGCTATTTGTACGTCACCGCCGCCGGGGAGGCTACGAGCTTCCGGCAGGTCATCCTGACGACGGTGAGGAGAGTCTGGCGGCTGCTGTTCGTGAGCTCACCGAGGAGACGGGAGCCATGGATTTCATAATGGAACCGGTCACGTACTACTCAGTGGATGCGGGTCAGGGAAGAGAGTATGGAAGGTTGTTCTATGCTGAGGTTGATAGCCTTGGCAAACTGACTGACAACGATGAGATTGAGGGTGTCAGGATTTTCCGGCGGATACCACGGAAACTCTCACTGCCGGAGGTAATGTCATTCCTTTTCAGGGTGGCGGGGCAACATGCCGGCTCCTTTCTCAGCACTCGGTCCTCTACTCCCTGATACTTCAGATATACTCAATACTGACCAGCTTCAGCCACTTGTCCTCCAGTAAGCGAGCAATGCGTTTTACCACCGTGCGGCGTATCTCCAGGTCAACGGGAAGGGTGGGATCCTGGTGTGCGACGTTGATGCGGGTGCCGACCAGGAAGTTGATCTCATCGCTCTCCATGATCATCTTCACGATCTTGTCTGCCGGTCCCTTTCCCAGTTTAACGCTGTTTTTATAGCCCTTGAGGAGCTCATTCACCTTCTGGAGGGTGAGTATGCCCTCTGTTACCAGGTCAATGCCTTCCATGAAACTCTCGGGGGGCAGGTCAGGGTCCTCAAAGATCAGTTCGTCAACGATCTTGCGGTTCAGCTCCCTGGCAACGATATCGGCGGTGGTACCTCCGCACAGTATTACCCTGCCGTTATAACCGCTGATCCTGGCGGCCAGGTCACTGTCCTTCTCCTCATCATAGGGCGGGCCGGAGCATATCAGCAGCTTGCGAGGCTCCCTGAAATAGAGTATGGCGCACGAGATGTCATCCTTAGCCTCATAACTGTCATGCTTGTAGGCCATTGAGACAATCTTCCCTGCCAGGACGGAGGCAGAGATGGAGGGTTCGCCGGAGACCAGCGAGGCAGCATACTGCTGAACGTTGTCGCGCTCCCAGCCCAGAGGCCAGGCGTCACTACCCATGCCGCTCTGGGTGACACCGTCGGAGAGAAGGATGATCCTGTCCTCCTTGGCAGGATAGAAGGTGCACTTGTGCAGCTTCTTGCCGGCATTGATACCCTTTTCAAGCACTACTTCCCTCCATTCGGGTTCAAAGGGCTGGTTGCCGCGCAGTATGATGCAGGTGGGATTGTCATACTCGAGTATGTTGGCGCGTCCGTCAGTCTCGATATCCACAATTGAGAAAGTGGCGTAGCTGATCTTCCTCTCGGAACATACCGGCAGGGTGTTCATGATGATCTCCGCAATACGGTCGGGCTCCTTGTGCTCACGGGTGAAGTTGAGGGCCATGGTGGAGGTTAGTGTGGCCAGTATGTTGGCCTTGACGCCGTGACCCATACCGTCGGAGAGGACAGTGATGATGCGATTCTCCTCACGTACGTTCTCCGAGAGGAAGACATCGCCGCAGATACGCTCACCGTGATGGTTGCGCTGCTGGCTGTTTACCTCTATGAAAAATTCTCTCTCCATCACTTGCTGGGTGCTACCTGTTGTCACCCGACTTTTTCTGGCGGAACGATTCCACGATGGAGTTGAGCATCTTCTCTGTTTCGGAGGCTCCCTCGCCAAGCAGGAAGCCAATCTTCTGCACCATCTCCAGGTTTTTGTCTATGACATCGGACACCCGGGTTATTACCTCCTCACGCTGTACCTCGGGCGAGAAGAGGTCACGGATTACCGCCCCGGCAATCTTGTTCTGCCTGATGGGGAAAATGGAGATGTTGAACATACGCTCTTCAAGCTTCACATCGCGGCTGATGACCGACTCATTCTCCCTGAGAACAAATGAAAAGATGTTGTAGACATTGAATGGAAGCAGTGTCTTGAGATCGGCACCACGGAGTCCCGGTATTATGTCAGCTATCGCCCTGGCATCCTCACCGATGATGTCGAGGAAGCTCTCGTTGGAATGAAGTATCTTCAGCTCATTGTCAACAATCACTACCCCGTTGGGCAACTTGTTCAGCATGCTGTTCATCATCTCCGAGGCATCCTGTGCAGCATCCTTCTCACGCATGGCCTGCTCCTCTGAATCCTTGAGTGCCTTTTTGGTCTCAGAGAGCTTTTTGTTGGTCTGCCGCAGAGATTCAATATACTCCTGCTTGTTGCGAAGGTTATAGGTGTGGCACATCTCGGGGACAGCCAGACCCTTGGCCACCGTGGATGCAAACTCACGGCAGGAGCCGTAGCCGCAGGCATTGCAGTTGAGCTCGTCGGAGCGGTTCTCCTTGCCGATGATCTTCATCACCTCATTCACTGCCTCGGCCGACGGCTCCGGTATACGCTGGTCGTTGGGAACAAAGGTGCGTGACAGGTCGAGTGCCGACCACCGCTTTATATTTTTCTCCCACTCTTTCTTATCGAGCGTCTCAACCCGTTTCTCGGCGTACTGCTTCACCAGCGAACGTCTTCTGAAACGCTCGTCATGCCTGACCATGCCCGGACCGAGCATGCAGCCGTTGCAGAAGAAGAGGTTGAAGTGATGCCTGATAGTGTCAATATGATGGTCGAAGTCGTTGATAGCTTCCCTGATATCTTCAGCACCTGAAGCGGTTATGACATGGCTCGACACCAGGTCACGCTTGATGCCTGCTGCCTGAAGTATGCCTGCAGGGTAGGGGTAGAGGGCACCCCAGTTGCCGTAGGGCGGATCAAACTCAGCCATCTTGACACCCTTCTCCTGAATGTTGTCCTCGCTGAACATTTTCCTGATCTCAATGAAGGTAAGCACACCCTCAATAAGCCTGTTGCTGCTGTAGAGACCTGCTTCCGCCTTGGAATCGATGCAGGGACCGATGAAGACGTTGGCCACCTCTTCACCGTAGAGGTCGCGGGTGACCATGGCGGTGGCTACCATGGGCGACACCAGCGGCGCAAGGTTCGAAACCAGGTGCGGACGGTATTTCTCAATCATCTCCACAATGGAGGGACAGTTGGAGGTAATGTAATACTTGCCTCTCGACTCTTCAAAGAGTTTCTTGTATGCAAAGGCCACCAGGTCAACCCCGAAGGAGACCTCGTGAACATAGGCGAAACCAAGATTGCGGATCATACCCACGAACTTGCGGTAGTCCGTAATGTCATCAAACTCGGAGGCGATGCTTGGAGCCACCAGCGCTGCTGTCCTGCGGCCCGACTTCAGCAACGCCCTGACGCCATCAACGGAGTTCTGGTACTCAATGGCAGAAGGTGTACATGAGAGAAAACAGAGGCCGCAGCCAATGCACCTGTCGGCAATGATCACCGGATGAGCCCTCTCAGGCCTGACCTCTATGGCATTCACAGGGCATGCCCTGACGCATGAATAGGAGTTGCGGCACCTGTCGTCGTTTATGTAAATAACCTGATCGGGAATAGCCATAGTCAATCTGTTAGGGCTTGCTGCCTGTTCATATAAGCTCCTTCTCCAGTATCTTCTCAATATCCTGAACTCCGGTCTCTGTATAGCTCCTGCCATTGATAATAATAAAGGGACCTTCACTGCAATGGTTCATGCAGCGCGCCCCCCTTAACATAACCTTGTCATCAAGATGGTTTCTTCTGAGATAATTCCTGATGACCTGTACCATCTCCCTGTTACCCCTTGAGAAACAGGAGCTTCCAAGACATATCTCTATTTCATGCGTTTTACCCAACTGCTCCGGTCTTTTACATGCTTTCTCAAAAGTACAATAAATTTCTATTCGACATAGCAATGGAACTCGTTGTTTGGCTATTATTTGTTAATATAATAACAATGTTTTTGTATTAACAATAAAATTTTCTAGCTTTGTGATTAGCCTAAAAGTCAGAGTTTTTTAACAATGAGCAAAATAGAGGAGGTTCTGAGTCATTACATGGAGGGGCATCATGAGAGCCTGATACCTATCCTTCAGGATATACAGCTGGCCGAGGGGTATCTCTCCGAGGAGGCGATGGTCAGGATAGGCAGTTTTCTGCGGATGTCAACCACCAAGATTTATGGTCTGGCAACCTTTTACGACAGGTTCAGGTTCTATCCCTGCGGCAAGGTTCACCTGCGCATCTGCAATGGCACCACCTGTTTCATCAACGGCTCCTCGGCGGTGATAACTGCCGTAAGGGAGGCCCTGGGTATAGAGCCTGGTCAGACCACCCGCGACGGCAGGTTCAGCTATGAGCTCACCTCCTGCATGGGAGGCTGCAATGATGGACCGATAGTAATGGTGGGTGACGAATTCCGCACTCATGTCAGGGCTGAGGATATACCTGAGATGATTACAAAACTAAAAGCAGTGGCAGACCTGAAATGAGAGCCGGCAGCGATAACGAAACCAGGGATTTTCTCTTGCGGGAGGTGCTGATGTACCGGTCCGATACCCTGTCAGAGGCCACCGAAAAACGACTGGCAGAGATTCGGCGCGACAAGCCGTCTCAGCCGGTGATATATATCTCATCAGGATCAGCCGCCGTTATTGCAGGCAGCGCCAGATCTGCCGTGGCTGTCAGGCAATACCTGGAAGAAACCGGAACCGGCGGCAGCGTGATAATGACCGGCTGCCACGGACCGGCAGCCTTTGAACCTATGGTGTGCATCCATCTGCCCGGCAAAAACAGGCTCATCTTTCGCAATATCACTGAAGATAAGGTGGAGCCCCTGCTCAACGGTGCCTTTCACAATGACATGCCCGAGGAGGATCTCGTGGCACAGTCGGGCTCCAGAGGCTTCGAGGCTTGGCCGGATATACCCTTCCAGGAAGAGTTGCCATTCTATAAACTTCAGAAGAGAGTGGTGCTGGGCAACTGTGGCTGTTATGACCCAGAGAGCATCGAGGAATTCATTGCACGCGGCGGATACAGGTCGTTCCTCAAAACAATACGCAGTTATACTCCGGCCGAAGTGTGCGACATTGTTGAACGCAGCGGGCTGCGCGGACGCAGCGGCGGTGGCTTTGTCACCGGTCTCAAGTGGAAGTATGCCCTCAACTCCCCTTCTGATAACAGGTACCTGATATGCAATGCCAGGGAGAGTGACCCCGGTTCCTACACTGACAGGTCAGTCCTGGAAGGCGATCCCCACAGGCTGGTAGAAGGAATATGCATTGCATCCTATGCCATCGGTGCCTCACTTGCAACTGTTTACTTCAAGGCTGACTCGCCTTATCCGCTGTCGCGACTGAGAAAGGCTGTCGAAGCTGCCCGCGGTTACGGTATCATAGGTTACAACATACTCGGCAGCGGTTATAACCTCGACATAGTGATAAGGGAGGAGGCCGGTGCCTTCGTTTGTGGCGAGGAGACCGCACTGATAGGCAGCCTGGAAGGCAAACGAGGCATGCCAGAGCTCAAGCCGCCCTATCCCACCTCCAGCGGTCTCTATGGTAAGCCGACGGTGATAAACAATGTGGAGACGCTGATGAACGTTCCGCTCATAATGTCACACGGCCCGGATTGGTTCCGCGGCCTGGGAACGGCTGAGAGCAGGGGCACAAAGCTGTTCTCCCTGTCCGGACGGGGCAGGTATACCGGACTGATAGAGGTGGAGATGGGAACAACCTTCAGAACCATAGTGGAGGGCATCGCCGACGGTATCAGGGATGGACGTGAGTTCAAGGCACTGCAGATAGGCGGACCCTCCGGCACCTTCATCACCTCTGAGATGCTGGACCTGCCTGTTGACTATGAGACTCTCAGGGAAAATGGCATTGCCATGGGCTCCGGAGGACTCGTAGTCATTGATGAGACTACCTGTTTAGTGGACTTTGTAAGATATTTCATGGAGTTCATTCACAATGAGAGCTGCGGCAAGTGCATTCCTTGCCGGGAAGGTACCGGGCGGATGCTGGGGATACTCGAAAACATAATTCGCAAGCCGCATAGTGAAGACTCCAACGCCACACTGGAAAGGTTCAAGGGGGTGATGCAGCTCGAAACCATCGCCACCGTAATGAAGGATACCTCACTCTGCGGCCTCGGACAGACGGCGCCCAACCCGTTCATCAGCGCCCTGGCTAACTTCCGTGAGGAGTTCGAGGAGCATATCTTTGATCGCCGCTGCCGTGCCAATGTATGCCGCGGCCTCAGAACCTTCAGCATAGATGTGGACAAGTGCACAGGATGCACGGTTTGTGCCGCACGGTGCCCCGTTAATGCCATATACGGTACGAGGCTGCAGCCTTTCTTCATTGTAGAGGACAAGTGCATAGGCTGCGGAATATGTTATGATGTATGTAAGTTCAGCGCAGTGACAGTAAAATAGAAAATGCAATTCACAATTGAAGTAAATAACAGGAGCATCAGGGCCGAGAAGGGCGAGACCATCCTCTCTGCCCTCAACCGCAACGGCATCATGATACCGACGCTCTGCCGTATGGCGGAGTTCACTCCAACCGGTGCCTGCCGGATGTGCGTGGTGGAGGTGGAGGGCCGTGACCGTCTTGTCACCGCGTGCTCGGCACCCGTTGAAGAGTGGATGAAGATCCGCACCCATTCACCGCGTGTGATCAGGGCCAGGAAGACCATTGTGGAACTGCTGCTGGCAAACCATCCTGATGACTGTCTCTACTGCGAACGCAATCTTGACTGTGAGCTTCAGAGGCTGGCCGATCAGTTGCAGGTACGTGAGCGACGGATACGGGGAAGCAAGATAAAACAACGCCGCGACCAGTCGAGCCCGGCCATCGTCCGCGAACTGTCAAAGTGCATCCTCTGCGGCAGATGCATCAGAGTGTGTGAGGAGGTTATAACTGCAACTTCCATTGATTTCATAGGCAGGGGCAGCACCACCCATGTAGGACCGGCAATGGACCGCGACTTCAACTTCTCGAGCTGCATCCACTGCGGTCAGTGTGTGCTTGTGTGTCCCACGGGAGCCCTCCATGAGAAGCATTACCTCTCTGAGGTGCAGGAGCAACTGAGCAGCGACAATGTTATACGAGTCATTCAGTACTCACCACTGGTGCCGTGGGCCCTGGCAGGGGAGCTGGGCGTGAAGTACAACCGCGATTTTGACAGGGTGCTGAATGCCGTACTCAGGAAGATAGGATTCAATAAGGTCTTTCTCTCAGGTACAGGAACCGACATACTCATAACAGAGCTGGCAGACGAAATCGTACGGCGCCAGGAGAGCGGTGAAAAGAGAAACCTGATAGTCTCAGCCTGCCCCGCGTGGGTAAAATACTGCGAACAGTTTTACCCGCAGCTCCTGTCCATGCTCTCCACCCTGAAGACACCGCAACAGATATCGGGAGCTATAATCAAATCCGCAGTCCTGCCTGATGATGACCGCAAGAGGGTTTACACCGTCTCTGTCACCCCCTGTACTGCCATGAAGTTCGAAGCACGCCGTGACAGCATGACAAGAAAGGGAATCAGTGACATAGACACCGTCCTTACCGTCAGGGAGCTGACACGTCTGATAGTACTTTACGGCATCGACGTCTCCGGCATCTCTCCTGAAGCAGCCGATGAACCCATGGGGCTCCGCAGTGCTGCTTCCCTGATGGCGGAGACTGCAGGCGGAATAACAGAGGCAGTAGTCCGTTCTCTTTTCCTGAAGACGGGCAACAGGGAGGCAGACCGGCTGGCAGCCAAAAAGCTGCGTGCAGCCGGCTCATTCAGGGAGGCTACCGTGACAGCGGGGGGTGTAACCTGCTCCGTGGCCGTGGTTGACGGCATGAAGGGGTTTGAGAAGTTGAGACAGATGCTCGACGGCGGTACTGTTTATGACCTGATTGAGGTGATGGCATGTCCCGGCGGCTGCGTCAACGGGGGAGGGATGCAGCCTGCAGGCACACGCGAGGCAGTGCGGCAGCGTGCCAGGTTTGTCTGGCAGACCAATGACCAGGAGGCAGTTCGCGGTCCTGAACAGTCTGCATCGGTGGCAGCACTGTATGGCAAGGTCTTTGAAGAGTGTCCGGAGCTCGCAGGTAAGAGACTGTTTCATACCCGTTTTGACAGGAGAGAGGTATTACTTTAACAAGAGGCTGGATTATGCTTGTATATACCATAAAGGAGTTGTGCCGCACATGCTATACCTGTGTCAGGGAGTGTCCCGCAAGAGCCATACGGATAGTGGGAGGGCAGGCAGAGGTCATTACTGAAAGGTGTGTGGCATGCGGCAACTGCACCAAGGTATGCAGCCAGGGCGCAAAGGTGTTCGTCAACACCGTTGACCTGGTAAACAAGGTGCTTGAGAGACCGGGGAAAAAGGCAGCCCTGCTGGCTCCCAGCTTCCCGGCTGAGTTTGGTGATGTAAACGACTACCGCAAGGTGGTTGGCATGATCAGGGCTCTGGGGTTTGACTATGTTGTGGAGGTCTCCTTCGGAGCCGATCTCGTGGCTCACCGATACCGCAGCCTCATCAACGAAGCCGGCGACAAGAACTACGTCTCCTCCGACTGTCCGGCCATTGTCTCGTTCATCAGGTTCTACCATCCTGACCTGACGCCAAATCTCATAAGGGTGGTCTCCCCGATGGTGGCAATGACCAGGGTGATGCGCAAAAAACAGGGTGACGACCTGCAGGTGGTATTCATCGGGCCCTGCGTGGCAAAAAAGGCAGAGAGCGCTGAGGTCAACGCAGCAATAACATTCCTTGAACTGAGAGAGATGTTCGCCGCTCAGGGCATTACTCCGGAAAGTGTCGCACCTTCGGAATTTGACCCGCCACTGGGAGGCCGGGGCGCCATCTTCCCTGTTACCAGGGGCCTCCTGCAGACAGCCGGCGTCAATGATGATGCCATCACCGGCAATATCATAGCCGCGGAGGGGAGGATTGACTTCCAGGAAGCCATCAGGGAGTTTGAGGAGGGAATGATCGGCGGCCAGCACCTTGAACTACTATGCTGTGAAGGCTGCATCATGGGACCCGGAATGAGCAGGGGCGGCAAACAGTATAACCGCAGGGCCCTGGTGAGCAGCTATGCACAGGAGAAGATGGATGCCCTTGATACAGCGGAGTGGCAGGGCAACATCGATGATTATATCAAACTGGACCTCTCCGCGCGCTTCCGTCCTGATGACAAGCGACAGATGTCAGCCGAAGAGGAAGAGGTGCAGCAGGTGCTGATCTCTATGGGCAAGGTAACTGAAAAGGACCATCTTAACTGCGGAGCCTGCGGCTATGACACTTGCTATGACCACGCACTGGCAATCGTCAAGGGACTGGCCGAGGAGGAGATGTGCCTCCCGTACACCATCGAAAAACTGCACAAATCGGTACAGGACCTGGCTCTCTCAAATGCCAAGCTCACAACCATGCAGAATGCCCTCAAGCAGTCAGAGAAGCTCGCTCACATGGGACAGCTCTCGGCCGGCATAGCCCATGAACTGAATAACCCACTGGGAGTGGTTATCATGTACAGCAATATCCTGCTCGAGGAGTGCAAACCCGATGATCCGGTGAGTGCAGATCTCAGACTGATAGTGGAACAGGCGGCCCGTTGCAAGAAGATCGTGGGAGGATTGCTCAATTTTGCCAGGAAAAACCAGTTGAACCATGAGTATATTGACATCAGAAAACTGACTGAGAACAGTGTGGCAGGTGTGGTCTTCCCGGAGAATATCAGTGCAGTGGTTGTTGACCGCACTACAAATCCGGAAGCGGCGATAGATGCTGAGCAGATGACGCAGGTGCTTACCAACCTGTTCAAGAATGCCATAGATGCCATGCCCGGCGGCGGAACACTGGAGATAAGGCTTGAAGACAGCGTCAGCGATGTTGCATTTACCATTTCCGATACTGGCAGCGGCATAGCTGAGGAGGACAAGCCAAAGATATTCGAACCCTTCTTCACTACCAAGGGGCTCGGACAGGGAACCGGACTTGGTCTGGCAACAACCTACGGAATTGTAAAGATGCATAAGGGCCAGATTACCGTTGAATCAAACAATGATCCTTCAAAGGGCCCGACGGGTACCACCTTCAGGATAATTCTCCCCAGAAGACCCGAATAGCCGATGCCTGCTGATACACATAATCAGAAAGATATAAAGAAAACAAAAATGATATGGTAAAGAACAATTACACGGTCCTGATTGCCGATGATGATCCCGATTACCTTTTCCAGGTTGCCTTTTACCTTCGCAAGGCCGGGTACGAGGTTGTGGCCGTGGAGAGCCAGGCGGAGGCCGAACAGGTGATATTGAAAATGAAACCTGACATAGCTGTCTTTGACCTTATGATGGAGAGTGACGACAGCGGATTTATCCTCTGTTACAAACTGAAGCGAAAATACCCGGAGGTGCCGGTGATACTTGCCACGGCGGTGGCACGGGAGACCGGAGTATCATTTGGCCTGAACAGCGAACAGGAGCGTGAATGGATAAGGGCTGACCTCTACCTCGAAAAGGGAGTGAGACCTGAACAGCTTGACCAGGAAATCAGAAAACTCCTTAAAATATAATCATGGCACAACTAAAGGTTCTTGTTGTTGATGATGAATCCGGCATCAGGTCAGGCGTTGCCAGGATACTCGGCAATTTCCATGTCACCTACCCCTTCATGGATGAAGATTATACATTCTCAATACTTGAGGCAGCAACGGGTGAGGAGGGAATCGAAATCATTGACCGCGACATGCCTGACATAATGCTGCTCGACAATAAGCTGCCGGGCATACAGGGAGTGGAGGTGCTTGAATATGTGAGGAAGAAAAACCTCGACATAGTGGTTGCGATGATAACCTCATACGCCTCGATCGATGTGGCGGTCAGGGCTCATAATGACGGAGCCATAGACTTCATCCCCAAGCCGTTTACCCCACAGGAGCTGAAGACATCCATCGAACAGATAACCAAACAGCTATATCTCAGGAGGATAACAAATACTCTCAAGGTTGAGGGCAGGAAGGTCAGATTCCAGTTTCTTTCGGTGCTCTCTCACGAGCTGAAGGCTCCGCTGAACGCGATAGAAGGTTACCTCAGGCTGATGCAGGAGAGACAGCTTGGCAACTCCCTTGATGACTATGCCTCTGCCGTGGAGAGATCACTGCAGCGTATAGAGAGCATGCGCAACCTGATTATGGATCTGCTCGATTTTACCAAGGTCAGCTTCGAAAGACACCTTGAAAACATGCAGGAAATCAACCTGAAAGACTTGGTCTCGATGGCAATCGTTACCGTGAGCCCTTACGCCATTCACAAGGATATCGGGTTCAATACCGACATACGGCGCTGCGGTAAGATATGGGCTGACCCGAACGACTTTGAGATTATCCTCAATAACCTAATATCCAATGCAGTGAAGTATAACCGGAACGGAGGCACAGTGACTGTCACGGTTGATTGCAGCGAGGATGACTTTACCATCTCTGTTGCTGACACCGGTATCGGGATGAATGCAGATGAGCGTGAAATGCTGTTTGAGGAGTTTTCACGCATAAAGAATGAAAAGACACGCAACATCAGCGGCAGCGGACTTGGACTCTCCATTGTCAAAAAGGTGGTTGAGCTCTACCACGGCGTTATAGAGGTGACAAGTGAACCTGAGAGAGGATCGGTATTCAAGGTGATTATTCCAAAGATGCAGGTAACAAATATTCAATCCCAGAATGAAAACACTACCGGGAAAAACAGTTGAACGGCTGAGCCAGTACAGACGTGTGCTGACAGCCACACTTCAGGGTAACCGCAGCTATGTCTTTTCTCATGAGCTTGCGGCTATGCTTCACATTACAGCAGTGCAGGTCAGACGCGACCTTATGCTGATAGGTTATGGCAGCGTCATGCGCAAGGGATATGACATCAGGGAACTTATAAAAGCCATTGGAGTCATTATTGACCCTCCTGATGAGCTTAATGTGGCCATTATCGGTATGGGAAACCTGGGCAGGGCAATAACAGGCTATTTCATGGGCAGGCGAACCAGCATGAACGTTGTTGCAGCTTTCGATGTGGATCAGCAGAAGGTAGACAAGGTCATTGCCGGAGTGCGTTGCTGGCATATTGATCAGTTCAGGAGGCTCAAGCCTGAGCTCGACATTGCCATAGCCGTTCTTGCGGTGCCGACGGAACAGGCGGTAACAGTGACGGAGATGCTGGTCAGCAACGGCATCAGGGGAATAATGAACTTTACAACCATGCCGCTGAATGTGCCTGATAATGTGTATCTTGAGGAGTATGACATGATCACCTCCATAGAAAAGGTGGCATATTTCGTCAAACAGAACCAATAGGCTACGGTTAATGCGGATATTCAGAAGTTTTGAGGAGGCTGCCGTTATCAGATCGCCGGTAGTTACCACCGGTACCTTTGATGGGGTACACATAGGACACAAGACCATCATCAGGAGGCTGAAGAAGCTGGCAGCTGAACATGACGGAGAGAGCGTCCTTATCACTTTCCATCCCCATCCGCGGGTGGTGCTTTACCCGGAGACTGCAGGGAGGGGTCTGAAGCTTATATGTTCACAGGAGGAGAAGACGGAGATGCTTAGTAAGGCAGGACTGGACAATGTGATAATCATTGAGTTTACACGTGACTTCTCACGTATTACCGGCGAAGAGTTTGTCCGGGAGATACTCTGCGGTATACTCAGGGCAAAAGTGATAGTCGTGGGCCATAACCACCATTTCGGATTCAATCAGGAGGGCGATTACAGCAAGCTCTGGCAATGGAGGCAGAAATACGGTTTTGAGGCTGAGGAGATACCTATGCAGGAGGTGCAGAATGAAACAGTCAGCTCCACCCGTATCCGGCAGGCACTCTCAGAGGGCTATATACAGCGGGCCAATGCCTATCTTGATCATTATTATATTATAATAGGGACGGCAGTGAAGGATGATCCCGGCATGGGGGCAGATGAGGGAGTGCCGCTCATATCCATCCCCGTTACTAATCCGAACAAGCTGGTGCCTCCACCGGGACTCTATGCCGTATCATGTGCGGCAGATACCTACTATTCCAGGGGGATGGTATGCATTGCCGATAACGGATCCCTCAGTTCCCGGGTGTACCTTCACCTTGAAAATTTCGAGGATGACATCCCGGGAAAACGATTGACCCTTTTCTTTCATAAAAGACTGACAGCCTCAGGAACCGGGAAAGATACAGGGCTGGCTCTCGCTGAAGGTGTCAGGGAGATGAAGGAGCTCATTTTTTGACCGTGACAGAGCCGAAGAGGCCCCGAATTTCCGTATCTTTGTATAATTTATTCATTACGATATTCAATTTGACAAAAAATGAAATTCAATCCGGAAAAGCTTAGCATACCAGATCGTCGCATGGAGCCTTTTATTGACCCTGCTGAGATCTGGTCCATTCTTGAGAACACAAAGACAGATAAGGTAAGGGTCAGGGAGCTGATAGCCAAGTCGCTCTCCAAGGAACGTCTTACAATGGCCGAAACCGCTGCCCTCCTTAACGCCGAAGGCGACCTCGTGGAGGAGATAAAGGCGGGCGCACAGGAGCTCAAGAAAAAGGTCTACGGCAACCGGATTGTGCTTTTCGCTCCGCTCTACCTCGGTAACAAGTGCACCAACAACTGCCAGTACTGCGGATTCAGGGTCACCAACAAGGAGGCAACGCGCAAGACACTGACTGATGAGGAGATCAGGGGCGAGGTTGAGGCACTCGAGGATAACGGACAGAAGAGGCTCATCCTTGTCTATGGGGAGCATCCTGATTATGGCCCTGAGTATATTGCCCATACCGTCAGGCTGGTCTACAGTATCAGGAAGGACAGGGGAGAGATACGCAGGGTCAATATCAATGCCTCACCTCTCGACATAGACGGCTTCCGTACCGTGGGCAGGGCAGGAATAGGGACCTACCAGATATTCCAGGAGACATATCATCCGGAAGCATACTCGTGGTATCACCTGGGCGGGAAGAAAAAAGACTACAACTGGCGACTGACAGCACTTGACAGGGCACAGGAGGCCGGTATCGACGATGTAGGCATCGGGGCACTCATCGGTCTCTACGACTGGAGGTATGAGGTGATGGGGCTGGTAAGGCATACCAATCACCTGGAGGCCTGCTATAACGTGGGGCCGCATACCATCTCCTTCCCCAGGATCAAGGATGCCTCGGCTCTCAACATCGACCCGAAATATTTTGTCACTGACGACAACTTCAAGAAGCTGATAGCCATTCTTCGTCTGGCGGTGCCTTACACGGGACTGATCCTCACGGCCCGCGAGTCGCCCGATGTAAGGCATGAGGCAATGGCTTTCGGAATATCACAGATAGACGGCGGAACGAAGCTTGAGCTTGGAGGATACTCTGCCTCAAAGAATGCCGAGCAGAACCTCAACCGCGAGCAGTTTAAGATCAATGATGAGAGATCACTCGCCGATGTGATAGACGAGCTGATAGAGAATGATTACATCCCCTCTTTCTGCACTGCCTGCTACCGCCTCGGACGCACCGGTGAGCACTTTATGGAGTTCTCAGTGCCGGGGTTCATCAAGCGCTACTGCACCCCCAACGCAATACTCACTCTGTCAGAGTATATCGTCGACTATGCCTCACCCGAACTTGCGGAGAAGGGATGGAAGGCCATTGAAAAGAACATGGCCGACCTCGATGAGGGGATGAAGCAAAGCATAAGGAAGAAGATTGAACGTATCAGAATCGGGGAGAGAGACCTCTACTATTAAAATTATCCATCATGGTCAGAGTAACAGGTATTAAGATCACAGACAGGATCAAGGAGGCAGGGCTGGTTCAAAAAGCCCTTTCGGATTATGGCAGGGTCATCAGCACACGGCTCGGCTTTCATGAGCTGAGTGAAGAGATGTGCAGCCGGGAAGGGTTCATGGTTATTCATCTGGCAGGAGTGCAGGACGACTGTGACGAGCTGTCAGCAAGGCTCAGGAAGATAGAGGGGATATTCGTGCAGGATATGGTATTTTCCCAGGGAGTGTCAGATGCACCTGGTGGCTGCGAAGGCATAACCTTGCTGGGAATATTGGTCCCTCGCCGTGATGAACTGGGCATACGGGTCCAGGAGATCCTGACCACCTACGGCTGTGTCATCAGGACCAGGCTTGGCGTGAACGAGGTCTATTTCGGCGAGCCGGCAGGCCTTATCCTCCTGGAACTGTCAGGAGATGCCGGCCAGTTCATCTCACTGGAGAAGGCTCTCAGGGAGATAGATGATATAGCTATTGGCCGTATCTGCTTTCCTGCCTGAGTGTCTGACCAAAGAAGACGGCATTGGCAAATATTTTTGCAGTGCCGAACCATATTGCCCTGAAATTGGTATCATCATAGATCGAAATCACCCTGCCGGGACCGGAATGGACGGCAGCAAAGAGGGAGTTGCCTATTCTCTGATTATTCTCTTTGGTGCAGTAGCCGCTTAACAGCGGTGATTCAATGTATCTTACAGGGTTGTTGGAAGCGGCTCCCGTCTCCCTGACTGCCGCGGAGCTTCTCTTGAATACAGGCAGCAGCTCTTTCTGGTACCCGTAACAGAGCGGGTGGGTCAGGTCAAGCTTCGTCATGAATATTGACCCGGGTATCATATTCACCGCCCGCGAGAGAGAGCGGTCGGCATATCTTGTCCCTACTCCTTCGGGAATTTCGGCATTCTCAACGTAACTGATCTCTGCGAAACCGTTGGCTGCTATCCACCTGTTTCCGTTCTTGTAGGCTATCAGGGTTCCACCGGAACGATTCCAATCCTTCAACCTGTCAACGGCTGCCTGGGATACCGGAGGGTTGCCGGCAACGATGATCACGTTATACCTTGATAGTGAGGCGGAGGCCAGCCTTGAGGAAGGCATAAGGGTAACCTGCATCCCGTAACGGACATCAAGCAGGTGCCAAATCTCGCCGGCATCGCCTGACGATATTCCCTCATCGGTGAGCAGCAGTACGGAAGGCATCTCCAGGGCGATGAACTCATTGCTTCCCAGGTCGATGCCCGATGATGTCAGTCCTGTTGATGCGCCATGAATGGTCAGGCCACACTCACGGGCAACCTTGCGCATGATCTCTCCCGTCTCTCCTGCAGTGGCACTCTTCTGCACCGAGTGTACCATTATGGTTCCATATCCGAACCGCAGGCTGCGACCCTCTTCCGTCAGGGTGAAGGGTGTGGCGGAGACCCGCGCCGTGAGACCTGCTTTCTGAATCATGTAGAGAGCCCTGGGTGCAAAAAAGTCATTCCATTCAAAGAGCCATGCGTAGGGTTTATCAGACCCGGTGAGCTTTCCCTCAGATGCAGGAGGTGTTGTCACCTTCTCTCCGGCCATGCCGGAGGCCTCGTTGCCGGTCAGGGTGCTGTAACTGATATTGAAGGCCATCGGCATCACCCACGTGGATATGTCATAAAAAACCGTATCGGTGAACTTCTTGACAGGCTCAAAGAGACTCCTGACAAAACGGTAATCCTTCTGCTTCAGGGGTACATAATAACTGTCGTTGCCGTTGTAGGTCACACCGTTCTTCGTCAGGGTGCGTCCGCAACCGTACACCTCGATATGATGTCTCAGCAGGTTCTCGATGAACTTACTGCCTGCCCCCCTGTCGCCGGCAATACTGAATAGATATCCCTTCACCGGTGAGGCCTCAGCCTCACGCAAGGCAGAAAGATAGAAGTCGCGCTGCATGTTGAGAAGCTTCTCCCTCATCTCAATACCCGCCTCGATGGTTGAAAGCGTGACGGTGAACTGGTTTCTTATGGCAAAGGGAAATGAGAGCAGGCCGCCCGGAACCTCGCGCAGATGTCCTTTTGCTCCTGCCTGCTCAAAGAGGATGCCTATTGACCCGTGAATATCGGGATAGGATGAACCCTTACCGAGATAGAAGTCGTCAAAACTCTCCTCCGTATAATAAAGACTTCCTATTTCATTGAGGAACCTGGAGTGATATTTGCCTATCTCGGCGGTAAGCTCCTGGTTGTCAGCAGGCACCAGGGGGTTATTCCTCGACTGTACCCCGGGCTGAAAGAAAAAGGTGGAGTTGGCGCCCATCTCGTGATGGTCGGTATTGATATTTGGCATCCAACGGAAGAAGGCTGCCACCCTTCCTACCGTCTCGGGGTGCTGGAGCATGATGTAGTCGCGGTTGAGGTCAAACCAGTAGTGGTTGGTCCTTCCGCCCGGCCAGGCTTCATTGAATTCACGGCTGGCAGGATCGGTGGTAAGGGTCATCCCGCGGTTCATATTGACCCAGGTGGAGTGACGCTGCAGCCCGTCAGGGTTGAGGCAGGGGTCAATGAGAATGACTGCGTTTCTGAGTATCTTTTCTATCTCCGGACCCTCTCCGGCAACCAGGTAATAGGCCGTCAGCAATGAGGCATTCTGGGCACTCGACTCATTGCCGTGGACACCGTACCCCAGCTTGATGACAACAGGCATGTTGCTCACATCAACAGATTTTGCAACTGACGGGTCGGAGAGCCTGAGATGCTCCCTCCTGATCTGCTCAAGCCGGCTCATGTTCTCCACGGAGGTTATGATAAGCTGGCCCAGCTCTCTTCCTTCCCAGCTGTGGCCATACTTCTCCCACACTGCTCTTTCTGAGAGGCCGTCAAGGAGTTTCATGTAACCCAGCAGCCTGTCGTGTGTCACGTGCCACTCACCCGGCTGATGACCGATTATTGTTGCAGGTTCCGGTATTGATGCACTATAGCTTACGGCTGAGGGAAGGAAATAGGAGAGGTCCGTCTGGCCGCTTACCGTCAGTGATGCCAGAAGGATCAGAAATGAAAGCAGGTTTCTTTTCATCTGATCAGGTTTAAATATTGTGAGCAATTTCGTAAAAATAGGGTCTTGTTGTTACAGCCGGAATTTGTTGTGCAGCATATTACGCTTTGGCTACCCTCTTGCTGTAATGGGGAGTGTCACCCCATACGCCGAGGCATACGGTTGTGCCGGGTATCATTCCCAGGTCCAGGCCACTGATGTTGTCATCGGTTATCTCACGGTATCCCGGTTTGCCTTCATAGATGAGGTATCCCTCCCTGTACTTTGCAGGAGTAAGATTTGGCATGACTACGTTTGCCCCGCAGGCTATCGCCTTCTCGCGTCCTGCCTTGTCGACGGTCTGCATGGCTGTGGAAGCAACTATGTTGATATCCTTCATGATGATGCGCAGTATAGCTATCATCCTGAGAGTCAGGTTGAAACGCTCCCTGAGGAAGAGATTGTCAGTGCCCCTGCGGCCCAGCGGAGTTGCAGAGTGCTCGATGAACGGTCCCATGCCGCACATGTCTATATCAAAATCGCGCATGAAGATAATGTCATCAGCCAGATGGCTCATGGTCTGGTATGGCAGGCCCACCATCACCCCCGTACCTGTCTGGTAACCCTCTTCCTGTATGATTTTCAGGCATTCGACTCGCCGCTGGTATCTGTGCATCTCATTGTCCGGATGTATTTTGCGATAGAGCGCCTCACTTGAGGCCTCGATGCGTAGCAGGTAGCGGTGGGCTCCTGCTTCAAACCAGCGACGGTATGTCTCCCTGCTCTGCTCACCCAGGGAGAGGGTGATACCCAGTCTTCCTCCGGTGAGACTGACGATCTCTCTGACCAGTTCTTCTACGTTATCAATGAATGCCTTTGACGTGTTCTCCCCCGACTGGATGGCTATCGATCCCAGGTTGTGATGGTAGGCGGTCATCGCCGCCTCCAGCACTTCGTCTCTGGTCAGGGTATACCTCGCAATAGAATGGTTGTCACGTCTGAGGCCGCAGTAAAGACAGTTTTTACCACACACGTTGGAATACTCAATAAGACCTCTCAGATAGACGTTGTTGCCGAGATACTTGTCTCTCACCGTGGCAGCCTTGCGGAAGAGCAGCGGAGCCTCTTCCTCACTGCATTGCAACATGGCGAGAATGTCAGACCGGTCATGGTCTCTCTTTTCGAGTATGTTTGCTATTCCGGAGGTCACGGGTAGAGTTTGCCTTGCATCATTAACAATACTATGCAGGCAAGGTTCATCATCCTGCCTGAATTTTATCAATAAGTTCCTTCCGCCATAATCCTCAGAATCCTTTTGTGCAATGACCCTCAGGATCCGCTGATTCATCAACCTGCAAAATCCCTGCCGCTGTTATTGTCAGAGTCCTCTGCCGGAATTATTGGCAGAACCTTCTGCCGCTACTCTGATCAGAATCCTCTGCCGAACATCTGCCAGAGTTCCCTTTTCAGTTCCTGCCATCTGCTCATGGCGCCGTGAGCAAATGCATTGGTGTACTCGGTGACGGCTTTGCTTGCTTCTTCGTTCTTGCCTTCAGATACGAGTGTTTTTACTCGCTCCTCCAGGGCCGGCAGCTCGGCGAGAGCCTTATGCTCCATATCGGCAACGGCCGGCTCTATTAGTTTGCGTCCTCTCTCCCAGTTCACCGTGGAGAGTCTGTTGGCTTCGCGGAATGCCCATATGGCGGCATCCTCGCGGTAGCGGTGCTGACCGCAGATGCGGAAGCTCTCAGGGAGCGCCATGGTACCTGAAAAAACAGGTATGCGCGGGCTCTGTCCCGGGTTGTCAAACGAAAACCATGCCACGGCACCTACCTCGTCCGGCAGCCAGTCGCGGCACTGTATCACGTGTGAGTACGAACAGCCTGCTATTGCAATGGTACGCTGCCTCTCAACGGTACCGGGCCTGAGCTCATTGACCAGATTGCGCATATCAGTGCTCATCCAGTTGGAGACGATGGGCGACTTGACGGTGTCGGTAACCTGGTTGCCCGATTCGTCCCTGCGGGTTACACTGACCATGAGATTTTTTGTCATGTCATAGGGTGTTCCCTCGTATGTCTCGCGGAAGAGAGCCATTACATCACTCACCGAGAGCTTTTTCTCCGGCTTCACCGAGAAGGGCAGCTCTTCCATCTCCATCGTCAGGTTCAGGTCAGGGGCGAGGGTGTTCAGTACAAAGAACTCGCGTATTGCGTAGGGCTTGCCGGTGCCTATCACCTTGTAAAACTTGAAAGGCTCCTTCCCGTCCCAGTAACCCAGCTCCTTTGCTTTCTTCCGGAGGTCCGTTGAGGTCATGAAGTGATCGGGGTCCCTGAAATTAACATCAGAGATCCTCGGAATGTTGGCGGCAATGCCCACATGGTCATCGGGGATCCTCTGTGCTACCCACAGCGAGGATGGCTTACCCGGGCCCGAGCCGGCTATCTCAAGCTGCCACACCTCCCGCGGGTCGGCAATAGTGATGCATTCTGCCATGTCACCGTAACCATACTGCTCTGCCAGCGAGCCTATAAGAGCAATAGCCTGGCGTGCTGTTGTGCAGCGCTGAAGGGCAATCTTCTCAAGCTCCTCGATGAGAAACAAACCCTCCGTATTGATGAGTTCCCTGCGTCCGTAGATCGTGGTTTCACCAATGGCCAGCTGCTTCTCATTGAGGCACGGATAGGCGGTGCTGAGGAAGGCATATGTTGATTTCACCTCCGGGATTTCGCCCTTGCGGGTCACGTTGGTCATATCCCATGCCTCCTCGGTGAAGAGGGTGCCCCAGTAGACAGGGTGGACAGTGTCCCTCTCGAAAGTCATTGCCGGTACCACTTCGAGCCAGGTACGGTACCTGCCGTCGCAGGTGTGCGATGTCATCACCGAGCCGTCGGTGGAGGCCAGCCTGCCTACCATGATGCTGGTGCAGTTCTCTGCGTAGCCGGGGCCGTCAGGGTCTATATCCTTCTCAGGTTGAGAATAGACAATAAGAGATAGATTTAGCAATACAACCGTCAGAACGGCGGAGAAGAATCGGGAGGTTGGTTTCATAAAAATTTTGTTTCAGTTAAACAACAAAAATAGTCGGACCTGGCGGGCAGTCCAGACATGACACAAAAATAGTCGGACCGGCGAATCAAACCGGCATAAAGATAATATTCTGCAACACATTTAAAAACGTGAAGACCCGCACACGAACCGAAGTGGATCGCCAATACGTTATTCTGGCCATTTTTATGTCTGTTTGTACCAGAAACATGTCGTTCGTGTCAAAAACATGTTGTTCGTGCCAATTATGGGTCCTTCGTACCGGAGGGTATTGACATGGACTTAATAAACGGTTAATTTTGAATTGATACAAATAGTTTCTATTGTTGAACTGAAATCTAACAGATCATGAAAAAACTTAAGATCATTTTATTTTTCGCTGCTGCTGTCATTCTTTTGTTATTGAATATCAGCATTATCAGCAGTAATGGGAAAGTAGAAGAGATGTATGTTTCTGTAAATCCCGAGCTGGCATCGGCAGAAGAACAGTGCAAATTATTTGAGTATTTTGCTGTAAGCCATTGCAGGTATGGAGAGGTTTACTGCCTTCTTGCTCATTGCCCCTCAGGATATTTGTGTGATGCGGATATTGTGGTTGAGGAATAATAAAGCTAAATATCCAAAGTCGAGAGTGTAAAGATACCAACACTTCATCCCTTATCAGTTTTCTATGAATAGACTTACTTTGCTATTTATTCTTCTTATCTTGGCTCCTGGAGCCTGCATAAACTCAGGAATCTACAAGGATCGATACACTCTTGAACCAGCCGGGAAACTGTTGGAAATTCCTATAGGTAGCCAAACAAAAAATTTTATTTATTATTCTCAGTATGTTCTGATAGACGGGATTAACTATCTAGGAATACTTAATTACGAGAGAAACAAAATTGAGATTTACAATCTTGATTCAGGTACATTAACCAGAGAAATTCAATTTTTTCATGAGGGCCCTAAAGCTTTTGGAAGGGTATCTAATTTCTTTATAGAAACACTAGATTCATTGTTTGTGGATTGTGATAGTAAGATGTCTGTTGGTATTGCAGATGGTAGGGGGGGAATTCTGAAAGAAATATCATATCGTGAAGATACTTATGGACGGAAGTTCTTTCCTACTCCTCCATGGATTGGTTCCCGTCCTTATAAAATTGGGAATACAATTTACTATTTACAATCATACATGTCCGAGGATTCGAATGGAATACTCTCTGAAGAGAAACGAAAAGAGACATTCCTAAATGTGATGTTAAACACAGAGACAGGGGTATGTTTTACTCCGCCACTGATTTATCCTGATGAGATGGTCGGACGTGAGGTCTGGAGATCACCAAATGTAATGAGAACGATTAATGGTAATGGGCTTTTTGTGTACCATTTCTCTAATTTGCCCTATCTGTTTTTATCAAATGACCTTAAGTCATTCAGGAAGAAAGTACCAGTAGAGAGCAATTACAGACTGAAACTGAATGAAGTATCGTATAAGTACAGATATGATATGACTGGTGCTTTGATGAATACAATCACTCATGACATGATCAGGGATATTTTTTATGACAAGTACCGTGATTGCTACTATCTGTTTTACATGAAACGGAATGAAAATCCGGATACTGGGAATAATCTGTTTCTGAAATTGCAATATCCTGATTGTTTCATCCTGATCCTGGACAAGGATCTTAAACATATGGGAGAAGTATTTCTGCCTGACAATACCTATTCATTCCAGTTTTCTTTTATCACGCCTGAAGGACTTTACATTTCCGAGGATCATCCCAATAATCCGGATTTCGATGAGGATTTCATGAGATTCAGATTGTTTAAACTGGTAAAGCTGTGATCTGATGAGGCGTTGTAACTTTCTAATCATTACTCTGTTTTGGATTTCGGGATGCTCGGTCAATGAAGAAACCAAAATAATTTCAGGGTATCTTGAGGGTTATGGGAAAGATATCAGTAATTACAGGCTAATCTGCTTTGTTCCTGCTGACGGATGTAGCTCCTGCATAGAGCCTTCGCTTGAATACTCTGAAACTGCCGGGGAAGATTTCCTTTTGGTCCTGACATCTCTATACAGCAAGTCAATTCATAACACCGTTGAGGCTTATCACCTTGACATGGACAGGATACTGGTTGACGCAGGGAATAAGGCAGTCAGCCTGCAGCTTTTACTTCCCACCGCACCATGTTTTTACATTATTGAAGATGGCATAGTTGTGAAGAAGGCTGATCTGTCAAAGACTTATTACAAAACAGGAATACTGACAGAAGCGGACAGATTCCTCGGAAAAGGGCCGGGGAATGAACACCGGGAGCAAAAAGGCCTTCATAAAGCTATCTTCAGAGGAACTGTCAGTATTGCTCGTGTTCGCAGGGACCTTTCTGATTGCCATGAAGATGGTTGTTCGTGCCAATTTGATGTCGATTGTGCCAAAAACATGCCGTTCGTGCCAATTATGGGTCGTTCGTACCGGATGATATTGACAAAGACTTTTTAAAGGGTTAATTTTGAGTTATTACAGCTGATTTATATTGTCTAACTAAAATTTAACAGGTCATGGGAAAATTTAAAATCATTTCAGTAGTTGCTGCTGTGGCTCTTCTTCTCTTATTGAATTTTAGCATTATAAGCAGCAATGGGAAAGTAGAAGAAGTGCTTGTCAGTATAAATACTGAATCAGCCTCGGGTGACGGACAGTGCTATCTTTCTATCGCTACCTGCAGATGCATGTGTAATTTGCAGGTTGGATATTATTGCGCAGCAAAATGTATTGTAAGCGGGCAGGAATGTGAATATTATGATGATCAGAATCAATAGCTTGTTCAAGTTGCTGATTCACATCACTTCCCTAATCATCCTGATTCCATAATCTCAAGTTTTAATTTTGTGTTAAAAAATCAGTCCTTCATATTTTTACTGCTGGCATGTTTCATTCTGACACCAGGATGTAGGAACAGTATAGATCATGCCTATACATTTGAACTGAAAGCTTCAGACAAAAGAATTGACCTCAGGTTAGACCCGGATTCCCGCAATTTGGTATTTATGCATGATTTTTTTGTTTGGAATGATTCCTCATTTTTTGCATGTTACAATGAAAGAAGGAATCAGGTGGAGGTATACAATCTCGAGAAGGGAGCTTTATCAGCATCAATACAGCTTAAAACCGAAGGACCTGATGCAATTAATGGCATTGCAGATTTTATTATGCAAACGCCAGATACAATTTACACAATTAACTTTGGTACTAAAGAGATTGCCTGTGTCAGCAAGGATGGCAGTATTTTCAAGAGGATATCAATTTTAGCTGACATTGAAGGAAGAAAGATACAACCCGTTTACTATGAGGAAGGTCTTAAGAATTTTCTTATAGATGGGAATATCTACCTTGGTCAGGAATACAGACTGACCAACATGTCCAATTTGTCACAGGATTTACTCGAAAAAACCAGGGTAAATGTTATAGTAAATACGGTTTCAGGAGATTGTTTATCATCAACCTTAACTTATCCTGTGGAATTGCTGGGAAGAGATGTGTCTGGAATGAAGGTTTACAGAGACATTGCATTCGATAATAGCTTCGTATATCATTTTGGTCAGCTTAATTCATTGTATATCACAAAGGATCATAAATCATTCAGGCAGGTTCCGTTGAGAATCAAATATGATATGCAATTTCCGCAGGGAAATCAGGAAATGCTGTCAAAAGGATTTGAGGAATACTATGATTATTATTTACGACATGATGAATTATTGAATATTTATTTCGACAAATACAGGTTTTACTACTACCTAATTGTCAGGGTTAGGGGGAGAGGAATTGAAAAGGGGAAAGACTTTGCCATGCAGTTTATGTATCCAAAATGTATGGTAATAGTGCTGGATAAGGACCTGAATTCTCTGGGAGAATTTCTTCTACCGGATGATAAGTACTCTTGCCAGGTAATGTTTGTAGCGCCTGATGGTTTGTACATTTCCGAGGATCATCCCAATAATCCGGATTTCGATGAGGATTTCATGAGATTCAGATTGTTTAAACTGGTAAAGCTGTGATCTGATGAGGCGTTGTAACTTTCTAATCATTACTCTGTTTTGGATTTCGGGATGCTCGGTCAATGAAGAAACCAAAATAATTTCAGGGTATCTTGAGGGTTATGGGAAAGATATCAGTAATTACAGGCTAATCTGCTTTGTTCCTGCTGACGGATGTAGCTCCTGCATAGAGCCTTCGCTTGAATACTCTGAAACTGCCGGGGCAGATTTCCTTCTGGTCCTGACATCTCTATACAGCAAGTCAATTCATAACACTGTTGAGGCTTATCATCTTGATATGGACAGGATACTGGTTGACGCAGGGAATAAGGCAGTCAGCCTGCAGCTTCTACTTCCCACCGCACCATGCTTTTATTTTATTGAAGATGGCAGAGTTGTAAAGAAGGCTGATCTGTCAAAGACTTATGACAAAACAGGAATATTGACAGAAGCGGACAGGTTCCTCGGGAAAAGTGGCGGAGAATGAACACCGGGAGCAGAAAGGCCTTCATGAAGAGATCCTTAGAAGCTCTGTCAGTCTTGCTTTAGTTCGCAGGGGTTATATTATCAAGGTTATACCTGTTTGACATTTATAAAGTTCCCTCTTATTCAATGGAACCGACCCTATTGGCGGGCGATTTTATCCTGGTAAGCAAAGCTGAATATGGTCCCAGGGTAATAAGTCTCAGCAAATTGTTGTTCAGAAGAGAACTGGTTTACAGATGGCACAGAGGAGCAAGAAAACCAAGCCCTGATGATCTGATAGTATTTAACCAGCCTGTATACGGTTCTGAAAACGGTGACATCAGTTCAACCTTCGGACATATAATGGTTAAACGTATAACAGGATTGCCGGGAGACAGCGTAAGAATAAACCGATCCGGAATGGAGCGGGCCTACTCTAACGTATTTCCGTTTGATACTGCCATTCATTGGAGGGTTGACAACTATGGACCATTGTATGTTCCTCAAAAGGATGACACACTTGATCTGACTGAGATAAACCTCAGACACTATGAGTCGGTTGTTCGAATGGAGAACCCGGTTAAGGCAGGAGATAGTTCGTTATCCATCGATCAGCAGATATGCCATGTTTTCGCCCTTGACTACTATTTCGTAACAGGAGACAACTTCTATTCAAGCTCTGATTCAAGGCATTGGGGATTTGTTCCTGAAACACACATTATCGGAAAGGTCTCGAGAATTCTCTTTTCCTATGACAAGACCTCAGCCTGGCAACATAGAGTCCGCTGGAAAAGAATTCTGAATAAAGTGCAATGATATTGATTTTCAGGTGCATGTTTAAGCAAACTAATGCATTGCATGAGTATCTTCTTAAGATTCTGTCGTTCATGCCAATAATGTGTTGTTTATGCTAATTTGATGCCGTTCATGACAATTTCATGTCGTTTGTACCAAAAGCATGTCGTTCATTCCTCCGGGGCTTGACAATCCTTGATTTGTATTTAATTTTGATCAGATACTGTTTGAATTGCACTAATTAAGGAATTGAAAGAAATGTTTAAAATACATAATAATAACAACCGGTTGGATGCGCCAGGCAGGGGCATGTCAAGTCCTGTCAAGTAAAAACCAAATAATGGAGTTGATTATGAAGAAAATCATTAAAATTTCGTTTGCAGCTTTTGCCTTTTTGCTGTTCTTCCTGAACGTCAGTTTGAACTTAGAAGGCAACAAGGTGAAAGGAATAGAGGTTTCAATGCAAACCAAGGTTGCAGCAGCCTTTTGGTGTTGGTATGATGAAGATCGTGCAATTAAATGCTATCCTACTAATTCAGGTATTTATTGTGGGTCAACTCCAACTATGGGTTGATGTTTAGACTACCAGGCAGATTAATTAATTTTGGTAAATTTATCAAAGAATCTGTTATGAGGTTGTACTGTGCAGTCAAGTAATATTTTTACCACAGTACAGCCTTATTAATTTAACTTGAGTCATATGAAAAAGCTTATTCTGCTATTCAATTTATCAATAATCATTCTATTCTTAATTTCAGGATGCAGGAATGACAGCACTTCATTTAATAATACTTACACTTTAGTGCCTTCGGAGACTGATACTATCAACATCAGACTAGAAGAGAATTCTTGCAATTTTTCGTACTATATTCAATATTTCAAATCAGGTAACACAGATTACCTGGCGGCTCTGAATTATTTGAATAACTCAATAGAGTTCTATGATATTAAAGCAAACAAATTGTTTAAAACATTATTTATACCACGTGAAGGCGATAATACGTTTCTTGACCTAAGAAGCTTCATCTGCGAAAAATTTGATTCTATTTTGCTTTTTAGCATGATGCCCCCGAGAATTGGAATTATGGACACAAGCGGACGCTTGCTTAGGACAATACCACATGATATAAAGATTGGTTCTTTACAAGACGGTGAAAGACCACTTCGCTTAGGTGACAATGTTTTTTTGCCTCAATTGCATCCTGCACGTGAATCTAATGGTGTATTAACTTCGACAGGACAAAAGAACAGTTTCATAAATCTTACTGTTGATCTTATTTCAGGGGCAGGTAGTTCTACGCCTCTGACTTATCCTGCAGAGCTTATCGGTCAAGATGTATCTATTATGAGGGTAGAAAGAGTACTGGGTTATAAAAATGTTTTTGTATATCATTTTGGACTGATAAATAGCTTATTCCTTACATATGATCATAGGACATTTGCAAGGGTCCCGCTTGAAACAAACTATAATTTGAAGTTATTTGATGATTTTAATCCTGCTTCTTCTGTAAGCAATTACCTTAATGATAAGTTGCTCCGTGATGAGGTCAAGTGTTTATACTATGATGAATTCAGAGAGTGTTATTACATTACAATCAGAAAACGGGAGGATGATCGTATCAACAATTCATCAATTACTACCAAGTTCCAGTATCCTGAATGTTTCATATTGGTTCTCGATAAAAATCTTAAGCACATCGGAGAAGTCCATTTCCCGAAGGACAAGTATTCATTCCGAATGTGCTTTGTTACAGAGAAAGGTCTTTATATCTCAGAGGATCATATTAACAATCCCGGATTCAGCGAGGATTTTATGAGGTTCAGATTATTCACACTTAAGAGAAACAGAGATAACAACTAATATTTTGAAGTATGAGAAAAATACTTTTATCAGCTTTTATAATGTATTTAATTTCAGGTTGTAACACATCTAATGAAACCAAAATCCTGAGCTCATATCTGCATTCCTTCGGAGTTGAACTGAATCACTACAAGGTAGTTGCATTTGTTCCGTCAGATGGTTGTTCCGCTTGCATAACTCCAACGCTTGATTACATAAAAAATGGCAACGATTGTTTTTTAGTGGTTATTTCATCAATTTCCGAAAAAACGATTAATCATATAGTACAATCAAATCGAATTAATACGTTGCATGTTATTAAGGATTCTCATGATCTTGCTGCTGAAATGGGATTTGTGCCGATTATAGCTCCTCGTTATTATTTTATTAAAAGAGGCCGTATTGTTAAATCCATCGATTTATCAGAGATAAATGATAAGGTAAGTATTCTTGGAGAGGTTGACAAATACCTGGCAAATTGAAGAGTATTTTCATAAGGACGCTTCCATTTATTGTTATAGTCGGAGTGATAATCACATTACGGCTGTTCATTTTTGATATTTACAAAGTGCCTTCCGGCTCGATGAACCCAACTTTATTAGCTGGAGATTTCGTAATTACAAGCAAGGTGAATTATGGCCCGAGAATTTTTAATATTAAGAAACTTGCATTCTCTGGTGAGTTGAAATTACGTAGACTAAATGGGTTGTCAGAAGTAAAGAAAAATGACGTAATTGTCTTTAATTATCCGCAATACGAGTATCTGGCAGATTCAGTTGATTTTATTTATGGGACAATTTTAATTAAGCGTGTTTGGAAATTGCCGGTGATTCAATCATAATAAGGAAAGATTGCTCCACAATAACAAAGTCATCTATTGAATATTATGACCTCTTCCCTAAGGATACAACTTTGCATTGGAATCTTGATTATTATGGCCCCCTGTATGTGCCACACAAGGGTGATACCTTACTATTGCAAAAAGAGAACATAGAACATTATCATGACGTGCTGTTATATGAGAATATTGGAATACAGATACAAAATGATTCGGCCTTTTTAAAAGGTATCTACTATTCAATGCACTGTTTCAAAAACAACTACTACTTTCTGCTTGGTGATAACTTTTATCAAAGCAAAGATTCACGTTTCTGGGGCTTTCTTCCGGAAATACACATTATTGGGAAAGCTGTTATGGTGCTATTTTCTCTTGATCCTGACAGGCCATGGTATAAAAAGTTCCGGTGGCACCGGTTTCTGAAACGAATTGAATAAAGGGGAACGATCGGGTAATTAGCTGCTCTGTTGAAGGCAGTATCCAATTGTCTTCAGGCGCAACGATATATTGTTATACATTTCAAAGATCACTACAATACTGTCGGATCTGCTGATAGTTTACCGGTAATGTTAGCCATCTGATACGAAGACCCGGATAACATTTAAATTTTGTTTCCGAAGCTGTTTTTATTTGGTAAAAATTGCATAGCTTTTTTTTTTCTAAATTTACAGGAATTGGTTTGATAATATCTGCTAAAACGTAAGCATATGCAATAGAGCTATAATTATGGAACCAATCCTGCCAATTATAGTAAATACCCCGGAGGGCAAAAGGAAAATCAATCCGGATGAAATAATGTATCTCAGGGCAGAAGGGAAAAGAACAGAAGTCAATCTTAAGAATAGCAGCTCAATAATTGTTAACCATAACCTCAGATGGTTTGAAGATCACTTACCTGAAGAATATTTCATCAGGATCCACAGATCCTTTATTATTAATATATCTCAGGTTAGTGCTTTTACTGCAAACAAGGTCATCCTGAGCCATAAGCAAAAAATTCCTGTAGGAAGATGCTACAGGAAAGGAGCTAAAGAGAGGTTACAGTCACTTCAATTCATTGACGACGTATGAACAGGCGGGCATCAACATTCAGGGTATTAATCATTTTTTTGCTGCTCATACTATGTGGCCTGCCATTAATCTCAAAACTGGATATCAAACTTAATCCCGAGGCCCACGCATCATCATTGACCATCAGTTTCTCCTGGTATAATGCAGAACCAAGAGTAATAGAGCAGGAGGCTACCTCCGTGATTGAGGCAATTGCCGCCCGTGTTCAGGGAATAAGGCGTATTTCTTCCAGATCAGGCAGAGGAACCGGAAGAGTGACCCTGACTCTCGATAAGAAAGCAGATGCTGACGCAATAAGATTTGAACTCAGTACCCTTATCAGGCAGGCCTGGAGTTCAATGCCGCCTGAGGTAAGCTACCCTGCCATAACGGTGAATCGCACTGAGGAGGAAGAAATCCGCCCGCTTCTGTCATATACCCTCAGCGCACCTGACAGCGCATCTTCGGTGCAGCACTACGCAGAAATTCAGATGAAACCGGCCCTGGCGGCTGTTGAGGGAATCAGCCGGGTTGAGGTCTACGGCGCCACGCCAAAAGAATGGCATATAGTATATGATCCGGACAAAATATTGTCAGCAGGTATAACGCCGGAAGAGATAACAGGGGCAATCCGGACTTCTCTCCACAGACAGGATATTGGCAATGTCAGAATCTCTCCCGCCGGTGAGTCAATGCCGGTTGTGATCAGTACCAGGCACTCAGACGGAAACAGCCTCTTGCAGGTTCCTGTGAAAAGGAACGGTGAACGTATTGTCAGGCTGTCAGATGTGGCCACCATCAGCCACACCGAATCAGAACGCCAGATGATCTACCGGATTAACGGGTTGAATACTATTAATATTCTCGTCTATGCAGCTATGGGGGAAAACAATCTCATTGTTGCGACGAATGTTAAAAAGGTGATGACATCTCTGGAAACAGTACTGCCTGACGGGTACAGGCTGATGCTGCAGGATGATTCAACGGAATATATATATGACGAGCTTAGAAATATCGGCATCAGAACCCTTATAGCCTTTGCCGGTCTGATAATTCTTGTTCTGCTGGCAACACGGAGGCTGAAATATATGCTCCTGATCGCCATAATGCTTGTCGGAAACCTGAGTATTGCAGTCATATTCTATTTTATTGCCGGACTGGAGATCCATCTCTACGCTCTGGCGGGAATAACTGTCTCACTGGGCCTGATGACTGACAATATCATCATCATGACTGATCACCTTAGGACTAGAGGCAATCGTAAGGTATTCCTGGCAATACTGGCAGGAACACTGACAACAATCTCTTCTCTGACAATAATATTCTTCCTTGGTGAAAAGGTGAAGGCTAATCTGACAGACTTTGCAATGGTGGTTATAATAAACCAGGCAGTTTCGCTTTTCACTTCGTTCTTTGTTATTCCCGGCCTGATGGACCTGATGAGGCTCGGAAAATATTCCGTGCCATTGTCATCTCACACTGAATGGAGGCGTCGGAGGAGGGTCATCAGGCTGACAAGGATCTATGGTAATCTTACAGGCTGGCTGAGGAAGCACAGGCGATGGGCTGTGGCGATTCTCATTCTTGGTTTTGGGCTGCCTATTTATGAGCTTCCTGCCCGTCTTGAGGGCAGCAAACCCTGGCACAGGGCCTATAATACTACTTTCGGCAGCACAGTTTATTCTGAAAAAATCAAACCGGTGACTGATGTGATCCTCGGTGGAACACTAAGATTGTTCACCGAGAAGGTATTCGAGGGATCTTACTTCGGAGCACCTCAGGAGACATACCTTTACATAACTGCTGCTATGCCCCTTGGAACAACTATTGAGCAGGCTGATGCCACAGTCGCGGTTATGGAGAGGTTTCTTTCGCAATTCAGGCAGGTCAGATTCTTCCGGAGCGAAATAACGCCTCGTGATGCAACAATCACGGTATACTTCACCAGGGAACACCAGCACAGTTCTTTTCCCTACATCTTAAAGGGAGATGTCATTTCACTTGCTGTTGAGACTGGCGGTGCCTACTGGAATGTCACTGGTTTTGGCGATCCCTTCAGCAATTCGGTCTATGAAGGTACAGGAGAATATTACATCCGGATGCAGGGATACAACTATGACAGACTGAGCGACCTGGCTGAGCACTTAAGTGGAATGTTGATGGAAAACCCACGCAACAGGGAGGTCTTTATTATGTCTGAACCCTCATGGCGCAGGCCTGACAACGTAGAATTCAATATGGCTATAGACAAAGACCGGGTGTTGGCATCCGGTCTCCCGATAAGTTCTGTTACGTCAGAACTGCGCAACAGGTCTATCTATCAGCCTTGGTTTGCCGTGATGAAAACACCCTCCGGTAACGAGAATATAAGACTCCGGAGAGGCGGCACAGACGATCATCTCTGGTCGCTGGCACGTGCACCGGTAGTCAGGGACTCCCTGTTTTTCAGGCTGGAGGAGGTATCTCATATAGTACGGGAGACAACGGCACCCGTTATAGCTCGTGAGAACCAGCAGTACCTCATGTACCTCAGGTTTGATTTCGTTGGCGCCGAGAAAACAGCACGCCGGCATATAGGGGACAACCTTGAAGCTTTCCGCGAATACCTGCCGCTGGGCTATTCTGCCACACCAGACCCCGGCAGGTTCTACTGGTGGTGGCAGGAAGACAAAAGCCACTACTGGCTTCTTGGACTGGTTATTGTCATCATCTGGTTCATCTGCGCAATATTGTTTGAATCTTTCCTGCAGCCTTTTGCCGTGATTCTGACCATCCCGGTAAGTTTTGCAGGTCTCTTCCTGACATTCTGGCTCTTCAGACTGAATTTTGACCAGGGAGGATTTGCCGCCATGCTCATACTGTGCGGAATAACAGTGAACGCTGCAATTTATATCCTCAATGACTTCAACGCTCTTGTAAGGTCGAAAAGGGGAAGGAACTGCTCCCTTTTCAAACTCTACCTCAAAGCTTTTAATTATAAAATAATTCCGATATTGCTGACAGTTGTCTCAACTGTGACAGGTTTTATTCCCTTCCTCATAGGAGAGAGGCAACCTTTTTGGTTTGCACTTGCCGCAGGGACTATAGGAGGCGTGGTTTTTTCCATGGCAGGAATATTTTTCTGCCTGCCCCTGTTTCTGAGGCTTGAAGGCACTTCAGCAGATACAATCAAATCTCCAGAACGTGTAAAAAAGTTGAATGATGAATAATACAGGTGCTTATTTCATAATAATCTCATTATTGGCATGTTTGTTTCTTTCATGTAACAGGTCAGAATCAGAGCGTCCCGGCCATTCAGGAGACGAACAGGTATTGTCCATTACGGAAGATGCGAGGGAGGTAGAAGTCATTATCCTGAAGCGGGGAGATTTTCGACGGGATATTGTAAGCAACGGCAAGTTGACTGCACTCAGGAAAAGTGACCTTGAATTCAGAACCCGTGAAAGGATTGCCTCAATAAACGTTCGTAATGGAGACTCTGTTGAATCAGGAGATGTCATCGCATCCCTTGACACCTTCTCCCTGAACACTGCGCTTCTCCTGAGCCTTGATCAATATAAGAGATCTGTACTGGAGTTCCAGGACCTGCTTCTGGCACGGGGATACAGCAAAACTGACACTTCTCTGATACCCCCGGCGGTGGTTATGGCTGCCCGCGTGCGAAGCGGGCTCGATAAAGCCATTGCAGATCTCCGGATGGCTGAATACAACCTTGAACAGGCTCACCTGAGGGCTCCATTTAAGGGAGTAGTAGCAGATCTGTTTGTCCATGAAAATGAAATGTCAGTACCGGGAAAAGCTTTCTGCAGCGTCATTGATAACAGCAGGTTCATAGCATATTTCCCGGTGCTTGAAAGTGAAGTTTCGTCCTTACGAAAAGGGCAAACGGTAAGAATAGAGCCATTCATGACTTCAGGAGATGCATACCCGGGTATAATTACATCAATAAATCCCGTGGTTAATGACAACGGTATGGTGAAGATCGGGGCTGTGGCTGATAACCGTAAAGGTTCGCTGTTTGAGGGTATGAATGTGAAGGTGACAGCAGGTGAGATGGTTGCAGGGCAGCTGGTTATACCGCGTCAGGCGGTAGTGCTCAGAAGCGAAAGGAAAGTTGTTTTCACCTACAGCTGTGGAAGGGCAAAATGGGTCTATGTAACAACCGGGTTGGAGAACATGGACTCCTTTACTGTTACAGAAGGTCTTAAGGAGGGGGATACCGTAATAGTCAGGGGAAATTTCAACCTGAATCATGATTCAAAAGTGGTTATTAAATAACTGCTCCGGGAGTCGATGGTAAAGTTTCTGATATCGCGCCCTGTAGCTGTCATGATGACATTCACGGCAGCGGTAATCCTTGGCCTCGTTGCATACCGGGCCATACCGGTATCGCTGATGCCTGACATACCCATACCGGAGGTGACGGTGACCGTATCGTATCCCAACAGCACGGCCAGGGAACTGGAAAACACAGTGGTGAGGCCGCTTCGTGCACAGGTGATGCAGACAGGTCACCTCAGTGAGCTGCGAAGCGAAACACGTGACGGTAGTGCAACACTGATCCTCAGGTTTGACTACGGAACCAATGTTGACTATGCCTTTATCGAGGTCAATGAAAAGATTGATGCAATAATGACATCAATGCCCCGTGACATGCAACGGCCGGGGGTTATTAAAGCCAGCGCAACCGATATACCGGTCTTTTACCTCAACCTGTCACTCAAGGAAACAGAGGGAGAAAGAGGTGACGGAGAGACTGTCAGGTTCATGGAACTCAGCGAATTCGCTGAAACAGTGATAAAGAAGAGGATTGAACAACTACCCGAAGTGGCTCTTGTGGATATCAGCGGTACCGTGTTACCACAGGTGGTTATAGAACCTGTACCGGAACTGATGAAAAGTATGGGTTTATCACTCCGGAACATTGAAGCTGCTCTTGCTGAAAACAACATCAGCGCCGGAACCATGACAGTGCGTGACGGGCATTACCGTTACAACATAAGGATATCATCACTGCTCCGCGACCAGAATGATGTTGCTGATATCCGGCTCTCTGCCGGAGACAGAATAATCAGGCTCAGCGAGATTGCGAGGGTGAACCTGGTCCCTGAAAGAAGTGAAGGCCTCTTCATGGAAGACGGTCGCAGCGCAATAAGCATGGCAGTGATAAAACAGGCAGATGCGCGGATAGCCGGTATGAAAAACAAAATCCGTGAGCTGGTTAGCCAGTTTGAAAGTGATTACCCCGGAATAGCCTTCAAAGTATCACAGGATCAAACAAGACTTCTTGATTATTCAATATCAAACCTGAAGAGCAATCTCTTGCAGGGGTTGGTACTGGTAATCCTTGTCGTTGTGTTCTTTATACGTGACATCAGACTCCCCCTCCTCATAGGGTTCTCACTCATGGTCTCGGTCATTATTACCCTTCTCTTTTTCTACCTGACGGGCATGTCTGTGAATATTATCTCGCTTGCAGGACTGATACTGGCTGCAGGAAATATGATGGATAACTCCATTGTCGTTACTGATAACATAACCCAGTACCGTGAGCGCGGATTGACTCTCAGCGATGCCTGCGTGACAGGAACAAATGAGGTCCTTCTGCCACAACTGAGCTCAATGCTCGTTAATGTGGCTGTATTTGTTCCACTCGTTTTCCTCAGCGGAATTGCTGGTGCACTCATGAAGGATGAAGCCATGTCTGTCCTTATCGGGCTTTCTGTCTCATATATCGTAGGGATAACTTTTATGCCTGTTATTTACAGACTTGCATATTCCCGCATTTCACATAGCCGGGGATTATTTCCCGGGTTGCGGATAAAATTCCTGCAATTGAAAAGAAGGCCTGAGAAGAGTGAAACAAAGACTGAAGGGTTCTACGAGAAAGGACTTGACTTCGTTTTCAGGCATAAGACAGTTTGCATCATCGTTTTCCTGCTCCTGATCCCCGCAGGTATTATTGTGCTAAGCTTCCTGGAGAAAGAAAAGATGCCGCAGTTTTCCCAGGTTGAAACAGCTGTATTCATTGAGTGGAATGAAAACATTGATCTGGCTGAAAACCGAAGGAGGGTTGAGGACCTGCTTGCCGCGGCAGAAGACAGGATTATTCAGGGTAATGCCTTTATAGGGAAACAACAGTTCATGCTCAGCCGTGACAGAGTGCTTTCACCGTCTGAAGCCAGATTGTACCTTGAATGTGCCGGTCCCGGTGATCTTGCCCTTACGATTGATGAGATACGATCCAGGCTCAGGTCTGATTATGCTATGGCTACTGTTACATTTGAGCCTCCCGTTAATATCTTCGAAAAACTCTTCGCCGGAAACGAATCCCCTCTGGTAGCTGAGCTGACGATGAAGAATACTGCCCTGGAGCCCGACCTTCCTGCGCTGGAAGATCTGAACGCTATGATTAACAGCGACCCTGAATTAAGGGCATCGAACAGGATCCCTTTGCAGGAACATCTTATTATTGAAACAGATATGGAACGGTTGCTGCTGTACGATGTTGATTATAATGACCTGGTAAAGGTGATCAGGACAGGGCTGTATGAAAACAGGGCTGCAACACTTCAGTCGTTCACCAGGTTTGTCCCTGTAGTATTAAAAGGAGAGGAAGCTTCTCTTTATGAGGTACTTGAAGGTTCCCGGGTCAGGAACAGGAGAGGCGAGGAAATAAATGTCAGTTCATTGATCACAATAAGCCGCAGCCAGGATTTAAAGACGATAGTTGCCGGCAGACAGGGAGAGTATGTGCCGCTTGATTTTTATCCTGAAAGACAGGAGAAGGATCAGTTCATTGATCATATTGACACCATGGTGGAGGAGAGTTCTCTTTTCGCTGTGAGATACTCCGGTACTCTGTTTTCAGATATTAAGCTCCTGAAGGAGATGGCCATATTGCTTCTGATCTCTCTGCTGTTACTCTATTTCATCCTTGCTGCCCAGTTTGAGTCATTGATACAGCCCCTTATAGTACTTGCTGAGATCCCTGCTGATATCGCTGCCGCCCTGTTTACCCTCCTTATTGCCGGACAGACACTGAATATAATGTCAGCCATAGGAATTATAGTGATGACCGGTATCATAATCACCGACTCAATTCTAAAGGTAGATGCCTTCAATAAACTCAGGAGACAGGGTTATTCCCTTGATGAGGCTATCCGGGAGGGAGGGCGCAGGCGTTTCAGGGCAATTATAATGACAGCCCTGACAAGCATCCTTGCAGTATTGCCGCTGCTCTTCAGCAGTGACATGGGCAGTGAGCTACAGAAACCATTCTCATACGCACTAATAGGAGGAATGACCATGGGAACTTTCGTCAGTCTGTTCATCCTTCCGTTGATTTACCGGATGATATACAGGAATACCGCACCGGTGGAAGACCGGAATATTGAAGCCGGATAAAAATCATAAGTATCAATGCTCCTGGCTAAATAGTTTATTGTTTATGAGGTTACTACCATTTGGTCAATCTTACTTTTGAG
>WOYI010693850.1_pt1 | contig 56809 bp, 48 predicted proteins | sample 6423411 | NCBI WGS metagenome assembly WOYI01 (sample SAMN13441803, study PRJNA592873) | oil field metagenome | biome: oil field; feature: oil-well bore; material: oil-contaminated soil; isolation source: oil-contaminated soil from oil-well borehole | place: Germany: Wietze | collected 2016-10-18 ... | reverse complement strand
TATTTTTGATAATGAAACTTCACGTTCGTGCATTGGAATCAAAAGTTGGGGACGAATCAGTTTAACCGCTTCAATTGCTTCGCCTAAATCCATCGTATAAGTACCTCCGACAGGAAGCATGGCAATATCAACATGATTGGCCGTTTCCATTTCTTTAATAATATCGGTATCCCCGGCATGGTAAATGCGTTTCCCGGCAATCTCAATAATGTAAGCGACTCCCAGACCTGGTGGATGAAACTTTTTCGTAGAGTGGCCTTCAGGTGTGTTATAAGCGGGCATGACTTGAATGGAAATGCCTTGTACTTCTACGATGTCTCCTGCCACAACTCCTTTATGATGGTAAGCCGTTTCATCAAGCGCTTCCGCAGGAGCGTAGATAATCGTGTTTTTATCAGCGATTAAATCCAGCATTTCAAGACGCACATGATCTTGATGACCGTGTGTGATAAGTACGATATCCGCATGTCTGTTTAATTCATTTTGTGGGATCCCTTCATTTCGATAAAGCCCGCCATAGCCAGGATCGATGTGGATGATCAAATCTTGATATTCAATCTTGAACCAAGATGAACGGGACATGCGCGTTAATCTAATTGTATTGCTCATATCGTTTCCCCCTTACCCTAATTAAAAATTATACTATGCGGAAGATAAAACTAATTTTTGTGGGGTTGAAAAAGATTTTTTAATCATCAAGTGTTTTTAATATGCTACGTAATTGGAATTCATTTTCCATCATAGGATTTGGATGCCCTTTTTAGCTTTATTAATTCTTTGTTTGCTAAATAAAGATTGTTTTGATGCGTTTATATTCGTTGCTCCAATCAATTTGCTTTGCAACCGAAGCGTCTTCTTTTCTGCCAAAATATTCGGAAATCACTTTTCCTTTTTCTTTTCTCCACCGATCGACAAAATATGCGTTTCCCATTCTTCTGATGAAAATCGTTCCTTTGGGTAACTTGGAAAGCATTTCTCAACAGTGAGAAATGTTCTTTTCCAAACGTTTACTTTCTTCTGCCAAAACACCTTGTAAGACGGACATATCAACCTCTTAATACGACCTTGTCTTATTGCCCAACTCTTTCAATGTTTTTAAAATTGATTGTGCAATTATGCCTTTGTTTCGCGCGCATCCGTGTCATACACATTGGTGATTGATGAGTTTACAATCAACAAACTTTCTTACTTAATTCAAATAACTCACGGGCTTGGCGATAATTTCATAGGCGCATCATTGCCACCATTTGAGCCACACTCGTGTGTCTTCAATCTGCGCATTCTTGTTTTTGATAACGTTTAGAAAATCGTGATATCCCATCCATTGATTTTTCCTGGTCCCCCGTTGCTTAGCTTTGGCTTTGACGCCGCGATTGCTCCCTTTGGAAGTGGTGAGGAAATAAACCTTTTTACCAATGAGATGGACTTTTTCAAACAATGTGCGTATCTCCGTGGCGTGTGTCCAGGACCAGATGGGCGAACCCACGAATACAAAATCATATTTGGAAAAATCCTGATTGAATGGTTCTGGGCGGGTACTTATTTCAAGATGAAGATAGCAAATACGACTCATACCAACAATTAGAGTGCTTGTTTCGGGAGATTATATCTTTATCTAAGATCAACCATAAAGGTCGTTTTTAGGTTTGGAACGCTATTAAAAGAAATTGTTCCGCCCATTTTTTCCACCATGCGTTTTGTTAAAGCCAAACCTACCCCACTGCTTTTGTTGTCCAGATTAGGGTGACCAATGAAAAAGAGATGAAATATTTTGTCTTGGTCTGGCACCGCAATGCCTTGACCATCATTAGTAATTTCAAAATGAATCGCCGCTTCTCTTTTTTCCAATAAGATATCAACACTGCCATTGACTGGGGTGTACTTAATTGCATTATCGATTAAATTCATCCAAATCTGGTATGTTAATTCTTTGTTTGAAATGATATTGCCATCAGCGAGTACTAGATTAAGCGCGATATTCTTAGCTTCCCACTGGGGTTGTAACGTTTGAAGAATTTCACGGATTTGCTCCGCCATATTGTAGGTATCCTCGCGTTTGACAATCGTCGTACTATCCAAATATGATAATTGCAACATACTCTTTGATAAGTTGGCTAAACGGATTGCTTCCAAAACGATGATGCCGGAATAATTTTCAATCTCTTCTTTAGATAGATTGCCGTCTGAAATTAATTCGGCATACCCTTTTATAGCACTGATTGGTGTCTTCAATTCATGGGAAAAATTTTGGGCAAATTCCTTACTTAAGTACTCGTTTTGTTTCAATTCTCGAACCATGATATTAAAATTATCGGTGAGTTTTGATAGTTCGTCGTGACCACGGGTTGAGATTTGCTCATTGAAATCACCTTGCGATACTTTGGTGGTCGCCTCGCTTAATTTTTTAACGCGCCGCACGACCATGATATTCATGGCTAGGCCAAACAGCAAAAGCGCTAATCCGGCCGTAAGAAACATCCCAAAGAAAAAAACCGGAGATTCTAAAATATCTTGAGAAGGAAAATTTGTTCGCGAAACAATCAGACGCGGAATCATGATGACAACAAAAAATGAAACGAATAATGCAATTAGAATTTTCACAGAAAGCTTTTTCATTTTAATACCGCCTTATATCCAAGCCGCCGAACTGTGATAATTTCATAATCGTCGCACGGAACTAAATCGCGAATCCGTTTAATGTGCGTGTCAACGGTTCGGTCATAACTCTCGGAGTCAAACCCCCAAATTTCATTCATGAGTTGCTCGCGTGTAAATATTTTATTTGGTGTCGATAATAGTTTAAATAATAGGCGAAATTCTTTACTCGTCAAAGAAACAGACGTTTGGTTCAATAAACACGTTCCAGAATTCGCATCGAGAAGCAAGGTCGGCAATTCGATTTTATTCGCCACCACGAGCTGATAGCGGCGCGCCAGTGCTTTGATGCGAAGGAGCATTTCTTGCATGTCGACTGGCTTGACCATATAATCATCGACGCCACTAAGAAAACCTTTTTCCTTATCAGCATATCGTTCGAGCGCAGTTAACATCATGATTGGTAAATCGCGGTTCATCGACCGGATTTTTTTTACTAGCGTATTCCCGTCCATGATTGGCATCATTACATCGGTAATGAGAACGTCGACATGATGATTCAAGAAGTATTGGAAAGCTTCTTCGCCATGGCTCGCTTCAGCAATTTGATATCCATTTTTCAATAAATACGTAACAATGAGTTTTCGTAAGTGGATGTCGTCTTCGGCCACTAAGATTTTTAGCATGAGCGCTCCCTTCTTACTTTAAATAAATCATAGCACGCCAAGAAGAAACTACTCGGTTCTTAAAGCGATGACCGGATCTTTCTTAGAAGCAATGCTGCTTGGGAATAACCCCGCAATCAATGTCAAAAGCGTACTTAAAACAATTAAACCAACCCCAGTTTGAATATTAAGGATGGAAAAATCAGCCACGCCAATAAATTTTTCAATCACAAGATTGACGGGAATCGTTAGTAACGCAGCAAGGCCAATGCCCAATAATCCGGAACCGAATCCAATTAAAATCGTCTCTGCATTAAAAATACGGGCAATATCTTTTTTGCGAGCGCCAAGACTTCGCATAATCCCGATTTCTTTTGTTCGTTCAACCACGGAGACATAAGTAATAATTCCAATCATGATGGAAGAAACTAGCAAGGAAATGCCGGCAAACGCCGCTAAAATGATTGTAATCGTATTAATCAAATTGGCAATTGTCGTCGAGATAGTCTCGGCCAGGTCCGTATAAACAATTTTATCAACATCGTCTTTATCAACATTAAAAGCGTCAAGATAGGCTTTTATTTGATCTTTGGAATCGAATGATACTGGATAGATTTGCACTCCCGTGGGAGTAGAATCGCCACCGATAGCGCGCATCACGCCTTGATATGTTATTTGATTATTAAAGGCGGTCCCCGTTAAAACATTTATCGTAGGGCTAGCCATCTGGGCCATCACGATTTGCGAAGTCGCCGCGATCGAAAGAACATGATCCGTTAACAACGTCGTATAATTCAGCCCATTTGAAAGAAGTTCGCTCGAAGCGTCTGGGCTGACACGCATAATTCCCGCGATTGAAACTTCAATCGAATGAACGTCATTGTACATGGCCTCGTAATCGGTACCTTGAATATACATGGTATCTGCGGCTTCGTAGAATTGGTCATTGGGAATAATTTTAAATGATTTCCCCAAAAAATCGGAGAAAGAGTAAGCTTCAGTTATACCAATGCCCAAGGCATCAAGAATTGAAACATCGATGCGATTGCTTTTGTCGACAACAAGTAATAATTCACTATAAGTTGTTGGGTAGACACCATCTAATAATTCATACTGCGAATCGATAAAGTCAGGATTGTCTGGCATTTCACTAAATATAGAACTGCCGCCAAAAAATGGATTGACTCCCGCAGTGCCAGTTACGACTTTGATGTAGCCACCGGCACTCGTTTCGGCAACAAGATTCATCGACACCGCACGCGTGTAGGTAATTGAATTGATATAGGAAGTATCCATATCATCTAAATAAGCAAGAAAATCCTCGTCAATTATATTTGTGTGACGCGTAGTGTTGGCGGCGGAATCATAGGAATAAATTGTGGTTCCCTCCGGATATTCAACATTGCTTTGGGGTTGACTTGTCAATTCATTGACGATTCCTGGTCGTTGGGACATAAAATCAGTATCGATTGTGCTATTAATAGTAACTGGAAAACCGGCTAAGGTGTCGCTTTGCATCGTGTTCACATAATCGGTCATCCCCGTCGAAAGCGCTAGCACCAATGCGATGCCGATGATGCCAATGCTACCGGCAATCGCGGTAATCAACGTCCGTCCTTTTTTGGTTAGAAGATTTTTGAAACTAGTATCCAATGCCGTTGCATACGACATTGATGTTTTTTTAGTCAATAGTCGGGTCTTTTTTTCCGGTGCGGCTGGTATCACCGGACGTGTGTCTTCAATAACTTGGCCGTCTAATAATTTCACGATACGATCACTAAATTTTTCGGCGATATCGGCATTATGGGTCACCATAATCACGAGACGATCCTTGCTGATTTCCTTGACCAACTGAATGATTTGCCAACTGGTTTTGCTATCGAGCGCCCCCGTCGGTTCGTCCGCTAGTAAGATTTTGGGATTGTTAACCATCGCTCGAGCGATGGCCACGCGTTGCATCTGCCCGCCCGATAGTTGATTAGGGCGTTTATGGAGATGGTCGGCCAAGCCAACATCAATCAATACTTTTTTCGAACGAGCCCGCCGTTCTTGAGCGGAAATGCCCGAAAGCCTTAAAGCCATTTCAACATTGTCTAATATGGTTAAATGCGAAATTAAATTATAGTTTTGAAATATAAAGCCAATCGTTGTGTTTCGATAGGCATCCCAATCACTTTCTGAGAATTCCATCGTCGATTTACCATCGATTAGCAAATCACCCTCGGTGTAGCGATCAAGTCCTCCGATGATGTTGAGCAAAGTCGTTTTGCCACTTCCCGATGGACCTAATATCGATACAAATTCACTGTCTGGAAAACTAAGATTTACACCATTTAATGCGTGATCGGTGGTGCTCGCCATTTGATAACTTTTTTTGATGTCTTTGAGTTGTAACATAATCTTCTCCTTTTTATTTCGATGTAAATTTATCATCCGCATGTGAAGTGAATATGAAGTCCTGTCAAAATATTGAAATAGTTTAACGAACGAATACCCCTAGCGTATCGATGAGGTGCATGAATATTTAGTAATTAAAGCCAAATAATCACACGATAACTATTTGTGGTGTGGATAAATATTTGTGATTGATATTTGGATTTTCGCACACTAATGCAAATATTTCCGGCAAACGCTTTATAAAGGGAGCAAAAATGAATTGGTATATAAACATATAAAGGCGGATTTTTTGTTAAATATTGTCATTTAAGTAATAATTGTCATCTAAGCACAAAATGTAACCATACGAGATAGCGTTTTATGGTTTTTGGTATCAATAAATACTTTAATTATTACAAAAATAGAGAAGCGGCGACCGAAGTATCACTTTATTATTTTTTGTGGCCTTTGACATTTTGATTTGGATTATCGCCCCATGATGGAAAAATACCGACTCGCATTCAAAGTAATCCAGGCGCCAAGCGCCCAATATTACGTTTTCTTTTACAATCAAGTGTTTGGAAGAATACGATTTTATAATCGTGAATATCAAGTGTGGTTCAATCGGGGAAAACTGATTTTTAGGCCAAGTTCTCATTGTAGTCCAAAAGATAGGTAGATACACTCCACGACCTAACTAGAAACAAACAAGGTCATTCTTACTATCAAACGGGACAAAAATTCCTTGCGAGGAAAATATCTGGAGGTGCATCAACGGGGGCTATTATTGGCGGCCACTCGCTATTCGATTTCAACCACTCGCGAATATTCCCTTAAAGGATAGGTGCCGTCATGAGCCTCTCCAGGAAGTGTTCTTGACATCGTGCGACCAGTATAAATGCGGACAAGACCCGTTTTGGCAAATTCGTTTGATAAAGCAAGTTTGTCGTGTTCTTCAACGCATAAACCCACCGTTTGAAGATGACTTTTATGATGTTTCAGTGTGTCGATAATTCGATTCCGCGGGAGTCGTTTAATCCATACATTTCTAAATAAATAGGATAATTCTAATTCCGCGTCATCTTTACTAATGACGCTACACCCTTGGCCAATAAATATTTTATTCTTGGTGGCGTGTTCTTCTAATTGTTCGTTATATAAATGAATGGCGTTTCCCGCCCTCAGTTCATCTGGAACTGGTTTAAAGTTATTGTTTACGTTATTAAAAATATCAAAGAAGCGTTTTGCAAAACGATCTTGCTGGTCACGATTATCAGTATCGATATAAATACCTTGGCATGAAGAACAAAGCAATTGATTGGTTTCACAGATGTGGGTGGCTAATCCCATCAGTTGTTCATCGGTGGATCCTAGGGTGGCATAGGCAAAGGATAATTTGTGACCCCACGCGATTACTTTAGTTTTGATATCGACCATATCCTTGGCGGCTTGAACCGCCATATCACCACCCCAAACCACAACGGCGTCCGCCAAGACCGCTAATTGTTTTAGGCTTTCAAGTTCGGTCGACGGGACATCAAAAACATATATGTATTCGGCCAAGTCTGGTTCGATTTTGATTAATTCACTTAGGATGAAAATGGACAAGCCCTGATCACCAGCTGGAAGCTTCAAAAGGTTGATATTGCCGACCAATAATCCTTCTAGAACGCTATAAGCGGGAAGTCCATCGACATTTCCGGCCGCGATGTGAAATAAAACCCCTAAAGGATATCGTTGCCGCTTCACCGTGCCATTATAAGGTTCTAATGTTCCAAGTTCGATTTGACATTTGTAGGTTAATGCTTCTTTGGTGAAAAGCTTGGTAGCGGCCCCAAAATCAGCTTCAGAATAATCCAGTTGCGCTAATAGTGGCTTTAGAAAATCGTTATAGTCTCCTTTGAGAACCTTTTGAGCGATTGTGTCGCAGGCTTGGATTACTTTTTCAATCGTAATCGGATTGGGTTTTTTTAGTGTATCCAATAAAAAATAAGGAAGGTTTTTAATGATACTTTCTTGTTCCTTATTAGGTAGAATTTGTCCTCTTGATAAAATCATAAACGCACCGATTTTTTTAAATATTCCTGAGCGCCTACAGCACAGGTAATGATATCTTTAATACCAACACGATTTACAATTTCAAGCCAAGGGGATTTAATGCCACAGGCACATGGTTCTTGATGGAGAATTCCCAAATCGTCGGTCATCACACTTAAAATGGGATTACTATTAAGCATTGGTGTTAATAAATTGACTAATCCTATTTGTCCAGATGGAACTTCTTCAAACGTGTCTGGATGCCGGATAATCACACGACTATAAATTGGAATATGAAAATGGTGGTGTTGACATGTCGTGTATAAAATAGGATGTTCAACAGCGCCATAAAACTCGATAATATGATTTTCATCGATGTCTAACACATCCTTGACCAAAGCATAAAACACTGTTTTATCGACTTGGTCATGTTGGAAGTTTTTCCATCCACCACCAACGGTAATTTTGCTGCCTTTGGGCATATGCAAATGGAGGCCTTCTTCTTGCATTGATTTTAGTAAGAAATAGGTATAAGCGGGGAAACCAATCGTGCGAATAGGAAACCGCCCTTTTTCATATTTAATGAAAGCTTTTTTCATCGCTTCTAAATTCAACTGATAGCTGCCATTTTTCCATTCAAGGGCATACGTACGACTAAGGGCTGGTGCAAAATAAGTAAATCCATAGGCCGTTTTGGAAATAGCGGTGCGGTTTTTCTTCGTCGGTTGATAGCCAAAAATTAGATAATGAACAGGCTTTAATGACCACAGATGATGATAATGTCCCAAATGCCAAACCATCCAAAAACCAAGGTAAAGACTACTCCAATCCAAACCAATCTTGGACACTTTCCCACTGGTGCCAGAAGAAGTGGCTTTGATGGGCATCTTATTTTCTGGGATTGATGCAAGATTGTGATGCTTAAAGTAAAGGGTTGGAATAAAGGGCAGACGAATAAGGTCTTGATCGGTACGTATCGACTGGGGATCAAATGCTTTTTCATCTAAAATCCGGCAATAGTCGGGGCAGTTTTTATAATGGAACACCGCATTTTCTTTAATGGCTCGCACAAAAAGAGGTTGCGTTTGATCTATTGCATAGGGGTGAGGATGACGGAATAGTTTATATCTGGATGACATGTATGACCCAACCTTTCTTTTTGTCAATTCTACCACGTGTTTGTATGTTAAAAGACAACAAATCGCCACCCTTAAATTGAAAATATGGAAAGTTTGCTACATAAAATCAAGGATTTCGTGAGAAAATATACCATAAGACAATCGATTCATCGGATTTTTACTTCAAGCAATACGCAGGTTTCTGCGGGCATTGAGTTTCGTGAATTGCTTGATAAAGGACCTTGAAACTCGTAGAAAAACATATTTTGGTGGCATAAATTAAGTTTATAACACCCAAATAAACTGAATGATTATTAATCGTTTAGAATTTGGGAAATAAACCATTGGAAAATTTGAATATTTGTACGGATTTGTAAAATCAAGTTTATATGCATCAGGAACTTTACCATATTGATCACCGACATGAAGCTGAATTTTACTGATAATGTCCACTTCAAATGTTTGATTGGTTAAATCAAAAAAAATGAATTTGTTATCAAATGAATAATTTGAAAATTGATTTAAAAATTCATTTGGCTGCTCATCAAAGGCAAACACGAAATAATACATCCCAACCTGATCTTCAAATCCAGATGTATGAGTAAATAAATATTCAAGATTTTCATAGTTCAAATAGTTAACGTTGGTCTCTTTTATGAGATCATCATAATATCGCCGCTCACTTTGAGAATAAATAAAATAGGAAATTGGAATTACAGACACCATAAAAGCACCGATGAATGTAAATATGAATATACTCTTTTTCTTCATCAATCATCACACCGCCCTTTATATGGTTTTCTTTTTATCATTTCGCGATATGTTTTCCTAACAACCACTTTCACTTAGTCATCTAATCCAATTTCATCAATCATTGGAATATCTATATTTTTCATACTGGCAACTCTTTAAGATGTGCTGTCTTTGTTGTCATCTATAACTATTTTAAATCATTAATGTCTCAGGCATCCTATTGGAACTACATAATTTAATTGACAATTACACCTATGAATGACATCTAGTGGTTGATTTTTATGTTTTTGACTTAAAAAGAGCGTTATCAAGTTAGTGTAAATATATAACGAGTTCTATTTTAATGAAAGCAATGAAACTGTCTCCACATGCGTAGAGTTTATATAGTTGCTCGAAAATATGTCGGTTCGTGTACATCGGAAACATATTTTTAGCCTTTTTATGTTCCCTCATTCCAGACTTTTTCCAGTGTGGGAACATATTTCATCCATATCATATTCTATTGATGACTCTTATGTGGAAATGGTCGGGTGCGCCACATGTTCTTGATTGACAAATGACTTATAATAATTTTTAACTTCATCTATTCCAAACAATATCACTTTTTCAAATTCAACATGTTTGCATATGTGTTGAATCAATTTAGCCCCTAAATAGTATCCCGCATCTGAATGTTTATTGTATAATATCCAATCTCCAAAGTACCTTTGATTTTGATGATTCATGGTATCAAGATCAATTAAGAAATCTTTTTTCAATTGACCTAAATGACTATCATAATATTTAAGCCACTTTCCATCATCCTGATGATAGTAAGAGAAATCTCCTATGAGAAGTTGTTCAAAATACATCGCAATGCCTTCGGTGAATAATTGCCATAAAAATGTATCAGCTAAGCTATCAAATGTTCTATCTAAAACACCATATTGCTTTTGGTAAACATGACCTAACTCATGATAAATTAAGCCATTCATTTTATTTTCATTGTCCCATTTAAGTTCAATGATTTTTTCAATGCCTAGAAGTATTTTTGTTTGGCCATTAATCTCAATAACCCATCCCGCTCCATTGCATAGACCAAGGTACAAAACGATATCAACATCGAAAGTTTTGTTAAAATAATGCATTAGTTTTAATTCAAGATTCTGAGTAATTTCATCGAAAAGATGACAGATGTTAGACATTTTATCTTTATTTAGAAATACGTTGTTAAGTATAGGAAGACATTGATTTTTAAAATCATAGTCATTAATATCGTCGAGAAAAATAGATGAGGAATTAGGAAAAAGAGCATTGATATAAGGAATCCAGCTTTGGATTGAAAATTGTCCATTGTTGTATACATTGTCTAGTTGTTTAATAGCTTTTGTGATTTTCATAATTACTCCAGTCATAAAAAGATATCTTTATATTCAACATTTATATCTAAAATCTATGACTTAATATTTTAAACATCCTATTGGGACAACATAGACTCCATCTTCTCTTTGATAACCAAATTCAGTCCCTGTCACCACCATCAGAAATGAGGGTCCACTTCCTTGTTCAATATCTACTTTGTTAACAAGTTCAATTAGATGATGTGCTGCTTCATCGATATCATGTGAACCGAGTTTAACTTCAACAGCCGCCCATCTACCATCATTAAGATGAATGATGGCGTCTGCTTCGAGACCTGATTTATCTCTATAATGCGAAACATATCCACCTAAATAATCTGTGTATACACGCAAGTCTCTAATAACCAAGGATTCAAATAATAAACCAAGTGTTTCTATGTCTCTTAGTAAATCATCTGGAGATGCATTTAGTAGAGCTGCTGCAAATGCTGGATCAATAAAATGTCTAGTATTTGAGGTTCTAATCGTTGTTTTACTTCTTAATTTAGGACTCCATGCTGGTAAGTCTTCAATAATGTATAATTCTCTTAAAACCTTTAAATAGTCACTTAATGTATTTCTATGTATTGTATAGTGGTTAAATTCCACATCTGCAACAATTTTTGCATCAGTTGCTTGAGTTGACGTGTGTCTTGCAAGTGATTTAAGCACGGCTAATGTTTTAGCTTCATCTCTTTCAACGCCATCTATTGTTTTAATTTCCGTCTTAACAATTGTTTGGATATAACCTGCAACTTGCTTCATTGCAACTTTAATATCTTTTCCAATACTGTTGGGCCATCCGCCTCGAACAATTAATTTGGATATATCATTGATAGATAGATTAGATTTTGCCATATTAAAAGACTTCGAATCAAATAAATCCGATAAACTAACAGTTCCATTTGAATCTATAGATTCATACAAAGACATTGTTCTCATCAAAACGCGTGAAATTCTACCAACACCTGAATGACTGATTTTTGATTCATCCACTTTAGATGATCCAGTAAGAATATATAAACCCTGTTTTTGCTTTTCATCAATATCATGTCGAATAGCATCCCAGAGTTCTGGTGCAAGTTGCCATTCATCAATCAATCTAGGATTTTCACCTTGTAATAAAACAAGTGGATTAATTTCAGCAGTTTTTAGATAGTTAGATTTTTGTGATGGGTCTTGCATATTCAATATGCTTTTTACGTACTGTTTAGCTGTGGTTGTTTTTCCGCACCATTTAGGTCCGTTAATCAACACAGCACCGAATGCGCTAAGCTCATCTTGCAATACTTTGTCCATAATCCTTTTATAATATTTCTCCATTGTATCACCCAATATAGGTATATCATCATGGCTTCATAATATCAACATTAATGTGCATTTCGTCTTATTTTTAATGTGCATTTCGTCTTATTATCATTGTGCAAAATGTCACAGCATTTAAGAGATTTCATTATTCATTTGAACTTGTTGAAGTCTAATACTTTCTTTTATGGAATAATGAGTGTTTCTAATGTAATCAATGATCAATCTTGGTTACACATGTTGCGTAAGACAACCATTCGAACAATAAAGGCTATTTTTAACCAAAAAATATGTTCCCACAATGGACGAAATTTGCATACATAGACAAAAAAAGCCATCAGATACCTATGAAGGTCATCTGATGGCTGATTTTTATAAATTTGGATAAAAAATGTAGTGTTGTCAAGTATGCGTCAAGTATAAAACAAGTGCTATTTTAATGAAAGCAATGTGATAGTTTCAACGTGGTATGTCATTGGAAACATATCAACGGGAGAGACTGATTGAACATTGTAAGATTCTTTTAATAATTTAAGATCTCGGGCAAGAGTGGATGGTTCACATGATACATAAACAATCTTTTGGGGTTTTAATTTTAGTAATGATTTTACGAAGCTGTCTTCCAACCCTTTGCGAGGAGGATCGACAAAGACAACGTCGATATTGGTCCCTTGTTGGATCAGGTTTTCAATGAATTGTGAAGCATCTGAAGTAAAGAATTTGGTGTTGGTAATATTGTTTAATCGGGCGTTTCTAATCGCGTCTTCAACCGCTTCTTTTACGATTTCAACGCCGATTACTTCCTTGGCAAATTTACTGGCAATTAAACTAATAGTTCCCACGCCACAGTACGCATCTATGACTATTTCGTCACCCGTCAAACCAGCCTTTTGCATTGCTAGATCATAAAGCTTTGATGCCTGTATCGGGTTAACCTGATAGAACGATTTACTTGATATATTGAATGCCAGTCCATGAAGTTCATCTTTAATAAAACCTTTGCCAAATAAGACATTTTCTTTTTCGCCTAGGATGACATTTGTATCTCTTAGATTAATGTTTTGAACAATCGTGGTGACTTCGGGGCATTTCTCTTTGATAGATTTAACAAGATTATTCCTTCCGGGGAACGAATCAGCGTTTGTAACAAGTACTACCATGATGTCTTTAAAGGCTTGGCTAGTTTTGATTAATACATGGCGAATAACGCCAACTCGCGTATCTTCGTTGTACGCCATAATCTTATTTTCTTTCATGGCTAACTTAATATTTGCCAAGATGCTGCTACTGCGCTCATCTTCGATATAGCACTTTTCAATGGGAACAATCGTATGCGTAAAGCGACGGTAAAATCCAGAAACAAGCCGGTTTTGCTTATCATATCCAACGGGCATCTGCGTTTTATTACGGTAAAAGTAGGGATTTTCCATTCCCACAACTTCATCAACCTCGGCATCAATGCCACCGATTTTTCTTAGCGCTTCGCTAACCTTCCTTTTTTTGAAGGCAAGTTGAGCGGGGTACGCCAGTGCTTGAAACGAACACCCACCGCATGCGGTCGCCACAGGGCACCTTGGTGTAATGCGGTCGGGACTTAAATTTAAAAGTTTGATAATCTTACCAATCGCGTAATCACTCTTATTAAAGAGGATTTCAATCTTGGCTTCTTCTCCAATAAATAAACCTTCAACAAAAATAGGGCGTCCGTCAATCTTGACGATGCCTTGCCCATCATGGGTATAATCGCTACACTTGCCAATTACTTCCTGGTTCATATTCCGTTTAGCCAAGCTTTTGCTAGCGACACCCATACTTGAAGATGCCCATACTCACGCTCAAAATCCGAGGGATTCATGTCATCGAAAGTAACTTCAGGTGTGGCAATGGAAACGCCGTGTCTCCCAGATGGAAAGAAGTGCGCTTCCGCTTTGACGCCCTTAGTTCTTAACATCCCTAAAAAAATCATGCTATTTTCAACAGGGACAATATTATCATCCATCGTGTGAAATAAAAACACTGGTCCCATTTTGGCGTGAACGTGTTTTTCTAGCGATACCTCATCAAGCCGCCGCGGTGATAAGTCATCTCCAAGTAAATTCAAGAAAGACACCGAATGACGATAGCGAATATTCGGGGTAATGACGGGGTATGCAAGGATTGAGGCTTTGACGATAGAAGATTGTGATATTGCTAACGAAGCCGCAAAATGGCCACCGGCGGAAAATCCAATTACGAAAATCCTCTTAACAAGGGGATGACTCTTCAGAATTTGAAGAAGTTCTTGGCCTTCTTTTATATTATCTGGAAAAATTAGTTTTGTTTCTCGGTAATAATAAATTGCCGTGTGATAGCCATCGCTCCCAAAACACTTAGCGATTGGTTCGGCTTCTCGCTTTGACGTGTATGCATAGCCGCCACCAGGAAAGATTAAAAGCAAATCGCGCTTTCGTTCGTCGTAAAAATTAAGCGTGGCATAATTTGATGATGTTAGGGTGATATTCATAATTATTTTTGCATTAATGAAGCAATAAAGGGCACTTCAATCGCCGCATCAAGTCGCGGGAATAGGGGCTTGCCTTTTTGAACATGACTACCGCCGACTATTCCAAAATTGGTGACGAATGAGAAGTGATTAATTGATGGGTCAACTCCCATTTGAGCAAACACTTCTTGAGGCGCCTTCGTTAAAACTGGTTGCAATAAGATGGCCGCGATATAAAGTACGCTTGATAGATGCGACATAACACTAGCAAGTTCTCGCTTCTTCTCGGGATCTTTGGATAACGACCATGGTTGCGTTTCATCAATGTATTTATTCGCGCGACTGATAAGCGTAAATACCTTTATAAATGCTTCGGTAATTTTTAAATCATCGAGATTATCTTGATACTCTTTAATGGTGGACATCGCTAGATTATATAAATCATCATCAAATGGTGTGACGCTACCGACATAAATTGGAATAACGCCTTCGAAGTATTTTTCAATCATCGTTAACGTTCTATTAAGTAAATTACCAAAGTCATTGGCAAGATCGACATTAATGCGTTCCACGAATTGTTCGGGGGTGAATTGGCCGTCGCTTCCGAATATCGTTTCACGCACTAAATAATAGCGGACAGCGTCAGTGCCATATTTTTCAATTAATTGAAGCGGATCGATAACGTTGCCTTTTGATTTGGACATTTTGCCATCTTTCATCATCAATAATCCATGTACAAAAAGGCGGTCGGGTAATCTAAGCCCAAGTGCCATCAAAAACATCGGCCAGTAGATGGCGTGAAACCGCGTAATATCAGCACCCACCACATGGATGATTTCGCTGTTAGGATCAGCCCAAAACTTATTGAACTTAGATGCATCATTAGAACCATAACCTAATGCCGTGATGTAATTTGACAGTGCATCAAGCCACACATAGACAACGTGTTTTGGATCTTCGTTTAAGGGGATACCCCACGAAAACGAAGTTCTTGAAACACAAAGATCTTCAAGTCCTGGCCTTATGAAGGTGTTAATCATCTCGTTTTTACGAGATTCGGGCATGATGAATTTTAAGTTAGCGTCGTAATATTCTAATAACCGGTCGACATATTTGGATGTTTTAAAGAAGTAGGCGTCTTCGCTAGCTTTATGAACTTCACGATGACAATCGGGGCATAAATGCTGCTCGCCCACTTGCGTATCGGTCCAAAACGCTTCGCAATGCGTGCAATACCAGCCTTCGTATTTGCCAAGGTAGATATCGCCCTGATTGATCATGTGCGTAAATATTTTTTTAACGACGATTTCATGACGAGGCTCGGTCGTACGAATAAAGTCATCGTTACTAATATCTAATGCTGCCCAAAGGTGCTTAATACCGACGACAATTTCATCGACAAAAGTTTGGGGATCTTTGCCCGCGGCAATGGCGTTTTTTTGAATCTTTTCGCCATGCTCATCGGTTCCCGTCAAGAAAAAGGTATCGTGTCCAGACATTCGTTTATAACGCGCCCACACATCGCAAAGCGTCGTGCTATAAGCGTGTCCAATATGAAGACGGGCGGAGGGATAGTAGATTGGCGTGGTAATGTAAAATTTGTTTTTCATAATATCACCATTATAAATGAAAAACCGCCGTTGACGGCGGTATCTTCACTTGTTTGTACTTATTTCTTGTCTTGGTTAAGACCGTACTTTTTGTTGAAACGATCGACCCGGCCATCAGCTTGCGTAAACCGTTGTTTACCAGTGAAGAATGGGTGGCAATTGGAACACGTGTCAACACGAACTTCTTTGAGTGTTGAGCCCGTTTCGAATGTGGTACCGCAGGTGACGCAGGTAACGGTCACTTTGGAGTACTTGGGGTGAATGCCTTTTTTCATACGTTGTCTCCTTCCGCCTTAAGCCTCAAGTGGGCCTAAAGTAAGTTGCGATGAAATAATATCATCTAAGTACATAAATATCAATGGAAACCATTTTCAACCATAAATTCATCCATAATAAGATGGAAGCAAGTGCAACTGCGCGTTGCGTGTATTCGTTACTACGGTCCTTTAACATGATGGTGAGGGAAAAAGATGATTGATTCAGTCCAAGTCGGCAATAAAATATCGGCACTGCGTCGCAATGCCAATCTATCGCAAGAACAATTGGCGGATAAGCTATTTATCACGCGGCAAGCGCTATCTAAATGGGAAACTGGCATTTCGGTTCCAACATTAGATATGCTCGTGCTGTTATCGCGGCACCTAAATGCGACATTTGATGAAATTCTTTGTCTCGACGAAACCCCAATGATTGATCCGGACAACATCTTCGCGGGCCATAGTCGTCAATTCATCATCAAGAAAATTACAAGTGGCGCATTAAAGGTTGATCTTCCCAATGTTCTGTATCAAATGTCACCCTCTGAGCGCTTATTGATTCTGCGCGAAATTCGCGATGGAAAATTAGAAGTCGATTTTCAAGAGCTCGAATCACGTTTATCGTTATCAGAAAAAAAGTTCCTGGGAGGGAAATAACATGATCTTAAAGAAAATTATAAAAGATGGTCAAGAAATTTATGTAAAACTAACACCCGAAGAAGCCAAAGAAGCTTCTAAAAATGACGATGAATTCATCCACGTCGACGAAGATGACGATGATGAAGATATCGATGAAGCGTTAGATGAGGAAAAAGAAGAGGAGAAAGAGAAAGAAAAAGAACGCGAAGGTCGTCATGGCCGGGGATCGATGTTTGAATTCACTCAAAGAATTAAAAATGATATTAATCGCAGCATTCGTCCTCACATGCGACATTTGGGAAAAACATTCTCCTTTACCGACGAGGATGATGATCCCGAAACGTCGAAACTCATGAGAATTCTGCCCTTCATGGACGAGGACGATGTTCATGAAATTATGCAAAAATACTTGGATTCCGACCCGAAGTTTGCCAAGTTAAAACTTCCGGCAATTATGCCATTTCTCAGTGAAGCAGATTGTGATGAAGTGTTTAAAAAAGCGCTGACCACAAAAGAATTAGAGCGTTACATCAGCGCGATTGTTCCCTTCGTCAGTGAAAAAGCGCTTTCTGGTCTTGTTGATCAATACCTTGAAGGAAAATATCCCAATTTGAATGTCGATCGCCTGTATCCGTTTTTAAATCCAAAAGATATCAAACGGATTTTCCATCACTTAATGGACAAAGAATAACTAATAAATTCTTCGCTCAATCAAAACGATAAAGTCGGCCCTTGGACCGACTTTTGTTATTTATAGACATCAATTTTAGGTTGTATAAATCGTGATTGATTTAATGTAGAAAGCCTTGGCGGACGTTTGTGACCAAGCAAGAATGGGAATGCCGCTCATCCCTGAAGTGCTCGTAAATGTAACGGCGGTGTTCGTCGCAGTTAATGTATAGGTAGCGCCAAATTGACTGCTGGTGGAACCGATATAGGCCTTTAAAGTCCCCGCGATGGAGGCGGCGCCGCTAGTTTCCACCACAATCTTTGTCACATTAGAATATGATGTTTGTGAAGATAACTGAATGGCTTTATAGGAAGCGGCTTCACTACCAAGCTGTACCCCTTTGATGGAATCGTAGCCAGCGTAGTACTTTTTGGTAGCCGCCGTAAATAAATACGACCAAGTGACTGAACCTGTAACGCCGGTGGAATCCGTTAAAGTGTAGCTTGTATAGGGTTTCTTGTTATAAGCCGAAGTGAATTCAGAAATCGTGGTGAACGTATGTCCCCAAGAGGCGGTTTCGACGGGGGCGACGACTGAAATCGAGAAGTTGGCTGTTGCCGTCATCCCGTTATATGTATATGTAGCCGTAACATTCTTGGTGCCGGTCGTTGATGTATCGACATTTGACAGTGAAATGTTGGAAGCTGTAAGTGATTTGGTGAAACTTTCCGTTCCATCAGAGAAAATAGCTATGCCCGTAATTCCCGGGTCACTATAAGTTGTTCCAACAGAAATGCTAGTAACCGTCGGAGTCACGCTAAGCGATGTTAGGGCACAAACATGAATCACATAGGAATCTGTTTTATCAAGATAAGTGACCGTAACTGTTTTTGCCCCGCTCGTGGTCATCGAAGGAGCGGAAACGCTATAAGAAGTAATGGTTTCGGTGCTGCTATCACTATAAGTGGCGACAACATTTAAGTTGGTGTATGTAAATAGATCATTGACAGCAAAAACCGTTTCGGTTTGATCAGGTGTCGCTTCAATGCTTGAAAGCGTCACGGGAGGAGTTGATTCCGTTCCAAATTCAAACACAAAACTGGTTACATAAGAAACGTTAATCGCATACGTAATCGCAAAATACGGGAATGAACCGATTGCGAAGTCGTATGTGTAAACTAAACCATTTATGTTCGGGGTAATAATCGTGCCCGCGGTTGGATTGATGGAAGTGCCGCCTCTTACCATAAAGTTATTGAGCGGAGCGACTGAATAAGTCAGTGTTAAAGATTTAATATTTGCCATCGATGAATTATTGAATAGATAGAAGGTGCCCCCCTGACATTGGAGATCAAGGCTAGTTGAGGACCGTTTCATCATTTTGTAATAGGTGAATGATAATCCCGTGGTTGCTTCGGTATAAGTAACTGGATCAAGCGCGTAAGCTGCCGTGGTAATCCCCGGCACATTTGTCGAGGTAATACTGACTGTATCTGTCGTCACGATTGGAACTTCTTCCACTTGAACTTGATAACTTGTGGTTTTGGTTACTCCATCTTTCGTATATGACACATTGATTGCCTGTGTGCCGATCGTATCAAGAATCGCTCCATCAGCGGGCGAAGTGATAAATCCAGTGACCAATCCGCTTGAAGCATCGGTATAGGTGGCAATGACAATTAGTCCGGAAGTCGAGAATGTTTCTCCCACATAGTAGGAAGTATCGGCATTCGTAATATCAACTGCGATTGAACTTGAAGGAGCGGTTGGCGTCGTGCCAGCACCAACAGAACTTGACCCTGGTTCGATTGAGGCTCCGGGTCCAGCGTATGTTGGATCATAGACGATATCGACCCATTCGGGGTGGTCGATATAAGGATTTCGGTTGCCTTGGAAATTATTATAAATAAGGTTATTACGATGTATCTCATATTCGGATACTGGGTCCGAATCGTTCCAAGCGAGGAGATGCGATAAGATGCCCATTTCGCCATAAACGGTCGTGCTTGAGGTAACTGTAATTGAGAGGCTTAACTCATCAATTATACGTAACATCGGCTCGCCGATTGATAAATATTCGGTGTAGCGTGTCGCCATATAGAAAATCATCCGAGCAACATCGCCTTTGTCTTCGTCGCGCGGTTCATAGACTTTATCAGCGGTGAATCCAGATGCGTAGCCAACTTTGCCCGAAGGGTTTCCCCTTTCGTCATTTACAATCGCCGTGACCGTGCTGACGACGCCAAAATCATAGTTACTGTGATAAAGGTTATTATTTTGATCGGATGCCCGTAGATGGTGTAAATCGGTACCAGCCGGTGCCGTTTCGCCAAAGTCTCCGTGTGATTTTGCCCACGTATGTTCTTTATTCCAAATTGTGGTGTGATCGGCCGACCAAAGATACGCTGTAGAAACTGACCCATTATATTGGCCATATAGAAGATTCATATATGGATCGTCGGCCAGTAAATCAAATGTTTGATATCCATTGGCGTCAGGAGATGCCGGAGATAAGCCCCAATCGCGATCAGTGACGCGCATGATATCGGGGGTTTTCGTGTAGGAATAGGCATAGTGATCGTCAACAATTTCGTGAAGTTCACCTTTTAAGGTTGTCCCTGAAAGTCCCGAAACACCTGTGTAATAGGAGTTTACAGCAGCATCATCAAGATTATTAAGGTTGATGTTGGTCGCTGAAGTAATGGCGATTCCTCCAAGCGCGTCAACGTCTTGGGGCGAAAATGAGATTGTGGAAACAAGCATCGCGGTAGCAAAGAAAGACGAAAAGATAATAGTTAGTCGTTTTCGATTATTTTTCATACGCTCTCTCTTTTTGTCAGGGCTCGTGGCCCAATATCTAGTTACATAATAATGCAAGCGTTTTTTAAAATGCAAAGACTTTTCAAAGGGTTTTTTAATGGTTAATCATTTAGTAAAAAACTAGTAGTTATCATTATTAAAATCATCAATGTGCATTGTTTTATTTATATGAAAATGAATCAAGTTAAATATTCATTTTATGGTCGAATTGATTGCTTAAAAATGCTTCAGGAACGGGCATTATTTCTTTACTAATATCGGGAGCAATGATAATGGGAATTATTCCAAGCACGATTTGATCGTGAATATCGGGATACACATACATCGCGGAAACGTATATTAATTTTCCGTCAGTGAATTGTTCGGGGATCTGATAATATTTAGCTTCGGTTAAAGGGCTCGTTAACGCATACGTTAATTTACGGTTTGTGAATGGTCCCTTCTCTTGTGAAATTAATGGTTGGAGTGATGCGAATACCTTTTCGTACCGCTGCGGTTCCGTTTCAAAAATGGACATGGGAGAGAATAGCACCCAGACCAGATATGGGCGTGTAAAATCGCGGTCGGTATAAGTCTTGTAGCCATACCCAAAAATTATGCGTCCTTGTTTCCATAATTTTTCACGATTAGCCGCACCCGTGGAAAGAAAGCCAAGCATTCTTCCGTGAACTGTTCCCTTGCCCGATAGAAGCGCATAGTCGCTTTTGGTCCACACAAGGCGTTTTTCAATTAACTGGTCATTTAAACGTTTAATATGTTCAATCTTTTCCATGTCTTTATTATGGGGCAAAACCATCAAAGAAACCCAACAATTATATAAATCAAAAACCTGAATTTAAAAGTCAATCAAACTCTCAATCGGTTTCATTATGTTATAATGACGGCACTAATTTAAATTAAGGAGTTCCTTTATGATTTCTAAATCAATCGCTTTAAAGGTATTAAACATCGCCTTGGCGACGGGAGCCGATTTTTCAGAAATTTATCTTGAAGAAACGACTTCCAATTCGCTGTCATTAGAAAATGGACAAGTGGAAACTTCCACGAGTAATTTATCCTATGGTGCCGGCATCCGCATTTTGAACAAACTTCAAAGTGTGTATGGTTACACCAACGATGTGTCGCTAAAAGGCTTATCGGCTTTGGCAGAATCGTTGTCTAAATCGTTTAATGAACCGCGTAAAGTAACGGTCACGACCCTTAAGAAAGGGCGCGTCAACAATATTCATCTAATTGAACGCCCCTTCAATGAGGTTCCAACTTCAGAAAAGATGGCCTTGTTAAAAGATGCAAATGACATTATTCGAAACTATGACAAACGTCTCGTTCGCGTCCAAACAATGTTGATGGATAACGATAAGAAAGTTTACATCTTCAATTCAAACGGAAAAGAATTCCGCGATGACCGCCAACGAGGCCGAATGGCCTTCGTGGCACTCGCCGCTGAAAACGGTAAAATTGAAACTTCGTTTGAAGGTCCCGGAGCTTCGTCAGGATTTGAATTTTTCACGAAAACGATTGATTATAAAGCCAAAGCGCTAGAGGTTGCCAAAAGCGCAATCAAACTGCTCCACGCCGCGCCTTGCCCAAGTGGCAAAATGCCCGTCGTTATTGGCAATGGTTTTGGTGGAGTCATCTTCCACGAAGCATGCGGCCATCCATTAGAAGCTACTTCGGTGGCTAAAAAACTATCAGTCTTCACCGATAAAGTCGGTCAACAAATTGCCAATCCTGTCGTTACCGCGATTGATGATGGCACAATTCCTAACGCCTGGGGATCAGGCACCATTGATGATGAGGGTCACAAAACCCAAAAGAATGTTTTGATTAAAAACGGCATTTTACAACAATATCTTGTCGATGATTTCAATGGCCGTCGTATGGGTGTTAAAGGGAATGGGGCCACCCGGCGTCAAAGTTACAAATATGAACCCACCTCGCGGATGAGCAACACCTATATCGACAATGGTCATTCAACACCAGAAGAAATTATCGGCGCGACAAAATTTGGTCTATATGCCAAATCCCTTGGCGGAGGTTCGGTTGATCCCGCCACCGGCGATTTTAACTTTTCGGTTTCAGAAGCTTACATGATTCGTGATGGCAAAGTTGCCGAACAAGTAAAAGGCGCTACATTAATTGGCAATGGCGCTGACATTTTGAAGAAAATCGACATGGTTGGAAACGACTTGCTCCGTGCGCAAGGAATGTGCGGTTCGGTATCGGGCAGTATCCCAGTCGATGTGGGACAACCTACGATTCGCGTAAGCGAAATCACGGTCGGTGGCCAAGGAGGATCGCTTAATGGCTAAGTATTCAAAGTATTTTGATCTCGCTAAAGAACGCGGCATCGAAGCGTTGGAACTTTATGTTTCAAAGCATTATGCACTCAGTTTCAGTCTCTTTCATAGTGAAGTGGATTCCTATTCCCTCGAGGATGCCCAATCATTATCTGCCCGCGGCATATATGGTGGCAAAATCGGCTATGCTGCAACCGAAAAACTCGACAAATCTGCCCCCGATTTTGTTATTGCGCATGTGATCGATAATGCCAAAGCCGTTGATAAAGACGATCCGGCAATTCTATTTCCTGGCTCGCCTAAATACCATAAGGGCAATGTTTATAATCAAGAGATTCGCACCTTATCAGTCGACAAGAAACTCGCTAACCTTTATGAAATCGAGAAAAAACTTAAAGCGGCCGACCCTCGCATCAGCGAAGTCGAAAGCGTGTCGTATTCGGAGTCAGATGGTGAGGTTCATCTCTTAAATTCATACGGACTTGATTTAAAGAGCAAGTCCAACTACTTCTATTACTATGCGAGCGTCCTCGTCAAAGATGGCGAAGCGACACGGTCAGCCTACAAAATTCATTTATCAAACGACCCGTCTAATTTCATCATTGATGATTTCGTGAAAGCCTTAGTTAATGAAGCGCTTGGAAAAATTGGAGCCGCTCCATTGCCAAGCAAGAAATATCCAGTCGTCTTGAGTCCTAAAGTTGCCGCTTCCCTTCTTGATGCCTACCTTGAAGGGGCCGATGCCGAACAAGTCCAAAAGAAATCCTCGCTTCTTGCCGGAAAATTACATCAACTCGTCGCTAGTAAAAAGCTAACGGTAAGTGAAACTCCTTTAACTAAGAATTGCTTCTTCCGTTACTTTGACGATGAAGGAGTGGCCACCTACAATAAAACGATTATTGAAAAAGGCATGCTTTCTACATATTTTTATAACCTGTTGACCGCTCACAATGATGGAGTAAGGTCCACCGGTAATGGTTATCGTGGCGGTAGTGGTCGCATCGCCACGAGCTATGTCAACTTATCGGTAAAGCCTGGGAAAAAATCGGTTGATGCCATGATTTCAAACGTCAAAGAAGGCGTATTAATTAAAGAAGTGCAAGGTTTGCACGCCGGTCTTAACGCGCAATCAGGCGACTTCTCATTACAAGCATCGGGATTTTTAATTGAATCTGGCAAAATATCACGAGCGGTTAATCTCATTACAATAGCTGGAAATTTGAAAGACTTATTCCTCGATATTTCCGATATCGCTAACGATAGCGAGCTACAATTATCTTCAATTAGTTCACCAAGCATATTAATCAAAAAATTAGCTGTTTCGGGAAAATAATTGCAACAAAAAAGCACTTCAGACCAGTAAGAAGTGCTTTTTATTTACTTACTTTTCGATGAAGAGGATTCCAATAGTATTGGGCCCGCAGTGGGTACCAATAACGGAGCCGGCCATAGAAATATAAATGTTATTTTCGGGAATACCCATTTCCATTAGTTTTTTCTTGATATAAGCGGCGCTATCATCGGCAAAGGCATGCGTAATCATCACGTGACCCAAATCGATTTTGTCGGGCCCAATGCGATAGAATTCATTAAGCATTTCATCAAGCGCTTTGACCATTTTTCCTTTCGGAGTTTTATAAACGCTTAGTTTTCCATTGCTTACTTTGATAATGGGGTGCGCGTGAATCATCGTGCCTAGAAAATACTTTCCGGCGCTGACGCGTCCGCCTCGGTACAGGAACTCAAGATTTTCAACGGCAAAATATACATGAAGATGGTGCGATAACCGTTCGATTTCATCGGCAATTTCATCGACATTTTTGCCTTGCTCGCGAAGTTCGGCCGCCCGTATTAGCAATAGCCCCGAAGCTGACGACAAGTTAGCGCTATCGACAATGCGAATTTTGCCACGATTGATTTCTTTTAGCGCCATGTTAGCGGCGTTATAAGTGAGCGATAATTCTTTTCCAATGCCCACAAAGAAAATATCGTACCCTTGATCTAAATATTTATTGAAAATGTCAACAAATACTTGTGGCGGCACCGAAGAGGTCTTAGGGAACTCTTTTTTGTTTTCGCAGCGAGCATACAATTGTTTCAAGTCGATATCGACTAAATCGCGGAATGACTCTTCGCCAAAATTGACTAATAGCGACACAACTTCGATATCGTATTGTTCATAAGTCTCGCGACGCAAATCAGAAGTCGAATCGGTAATCAACTTAATTTTGTTCATTTATCCACCTCTATATGATGAAATATATATCAAAAATCGGGCCAACTTGCAACCGAAGAACCAATTGTGGCTCCAAATAGTGGTTGATTTGCTTATAATATAAAGACATCGCGCTCTATTTGCATAGCGTTGGAGAACCATATGAAAAAATTATTGATTGAATTCAAAGCCTTTATTCTAAAAGGTAATGTGCTTGACCTTGCCGTTGGTGTCATCATTGGGGCCGCCTTTGCAAAAATTGTTAGCAGTCTTGTCAACGATATCCTGATGCCCTTGATATCATGGATTGTCCGCACCGACATCAAGCAATGGTACTTTACCCTTCGTGATGGCACGCCTAATAATCCACTTGAAGATCCCGATTCCTTCCTACCGCCAAGTGGCTGGTCCATCGCTCCGATCCGCCTCACCTATGGTAATTTCATTCAAACGATTATCGATTTTCTAATCATTGGTATTGTCCTCTTCATCATTGTTAAGGTGGCGGTTACTTCCGAAAAATTGCGTCAAAAAACCAAAACCCTTGTCGTCGATAAAAAAGAACCTGAAGAAAAATAAGCATCAAAAAAACCCTTAAGTTTCAATGCCTAAGGGTTTTTATTAGCTAGTAAGTGAATGTCCAATCGGGATGTTCGGTTTTGACTTTATCAAACGCTTTGTCAAATAGGCGGTTTTCAACGTCTTTTCGTCCTGGTTCAACCGATCGCTTTAAAGCCCCTTTTTTGCGCTCAAGCACATAAATGCATTCGCTTTGACTATCTTCAACCGTGCCCGCTACAAGTAGATAAGCCCGTAACGATTCCATTGATAAATCGCTGGCCAAGAATTTCTTTTGCCGCGAATTCATTTTGTTTTTATAAAACTCCACCCCTTCTTCTTTGGACGACAAAAGCAAACGAATATAAATCTTTTGTGAAAAGACCCGTCCGTTCGTGACATCGTTTAGCTTTTCGGGTTTAGCGATAATGTTATCAAGTAGCGCCTCAGCTTCCTCAAACTTGTCCAGTCCCAAGAGCTCATAGACGCGATAAAGGTTCACTTGCGCCGTCAGGGTGGTGATTTCTTCAAATGTTTTAATGCCGTCGGGCTCCTTGCCTTCGCTATATAGCCGTTCAATCCGCATCAGCTCGTTGTATGCTTCAACGTTAACACCTTTTGATATTAAAGCCATACGATAGCCATCGTTCATCGTGTCGAGTTTTAATGGCATTACATTATAAAACATGAGCATGCCGCCGACTGCTGTGGCAATGATAATGGAATAACGAATCCATAAATCCGTCGGAATTAATGAATAAGCGACAATTCCGGCGATAAATTCAATCACGAAGAAAATAAGCCCAAACCAAAGGTTGGGATAAGGCGACGCATTTTGTTTTCGCGGTGTGATTTTAGTTTCTCCGGTTAATCCATCAAACGAGCGGATGCCAAATTTGAATTTTCCATCGTGCTTATAAAGGCAAAAACCTAATATATTGACCGATAAAACATCATATCCGCCAACCTTAGCGCCAACGACGTGGCCAAGCTCTAGCAAGATAACATTAATGAAAAAACCTGCCATGATCGAGCCTAAGGCAAATAAATATTGATTGGTTCCCGTAATGCCGGTGACGGTAAACGATGGGGCAATCACTTGTAAGCCAACAAATAAAGCGATGACAATCATCACCGCATAGACAGCCAAACTAAATAAATCTTCTTTACGCATACTTACTCCTTATCGACATGAAGTATAAATGCTTCTCGCTACTTCTTGGTCGAGCGGTTGTCCATAGTGATCAACCACACGTGTACCGCCATGCGTCAACTTCGCGACCATCCAATCGATGTCGGGATTATCGATTCCGAGTTCCCTTAAAGTAAGTGGCATACCTAAACTACCAAAAAACTCTCTTAACTTCAAGATGCCAGTTTCAGCATTTTTAATGGGGTCATCAAGATGAACGCCCATAACCTTATGGGCAAACTGGTCAAATTTAGGAATATCGTGCTTATAAAAATGTAATGCCCACGCAGGGAATAACACTGCGAGACCGGCGCCATGAGGTACTGCGGGGTATAAGCCACTGACGACATGTTCTAACATATGAACAGGCATCTCCACATCTTTTCCAATGCTAGTTAATCCATTATGAGCCCACGAACTGGCGACCATTAATGTTGCCCTAGCATCATAATTTTTGGGATCATTAACGGCGATGGGTCCGGCTTCAATCACTGCCTTTAATATGGCTTCGGCCATTGAATCGGCAAATTCAAGCGGGGCAGACGGACGGAAATATCGTTCGAGGGTATGCATCATCATATCGACAACGCCCACTGCCGTTTGGTATTTCGAAACGCTATAAGTGAGTTCGGGATTCATGATAGTAAATAAGGGACGATTCAATTCGCTGTTAAAGCCTCGTTTTGTTTTGGTGGTAGGATCAGTGACAACCGCCGAAGATGACATTTCACTTCCGGCCGCGGCAATTGTGAGGATAATGCCGACCGGCAGACTTCGTGTTGGTACATGTTTATGGAGCAAGATATCGAAAGGATCACCTTGGTAGTAAAATGCGGCCGCGGCGATTTTCGCCGAATCGATAGCGGATCCGCCGCCAATGGCAATGATTAGGTCGACATGTTCTTGCTGTGCCAACGTTCTTAATTCGCGCACGAGCGCAATCTCGGGGTTTGGTTTTGCACCACCAAGTTCGACAAATAAGATGCCAACTTCGGTCAATGATTTTTTAACACGATCCAATAGTCCGCTTTTGACAACCGAACCAAGCCCATAATGAAGCAAGACTTTCTTATGGCCTAATTCTTTGACGATTTTACCCGTTTCATTCTCGCGGCCCCGACCAAAATAGACTCGGGTTGGCAAATAGAAATCAAACGTTTTCATATATCTGCTCCTTAATTAAGGGTTCTAAATAATTTCCCACTAGTGGCGACAATCGTTCCGTAATAGCAAGAAGCGGTTCTTTCATGTTTGAACGAATCCAATCAAGCAAAACAGCATTAAGCGCGGCACTATAAAACAGGGCCAGCTTTTTTCTATCATCAATGTCTATACGTTTTTGAACATCGATTGTTTCTATGGCGCGAAGGTGAAAAGCATAGAGATTATTATTTAAAAATTCAATTAGCAGATCGCGTCCCGCGCTTTCATGTGTTTGGCGCACGAGCGAACGATTCGTCACACAATAACGGCCAATTTTTAAGATGGCTTCTTGCCATGAGGCAGCTTTATCGATGCCTTCAATTTTTTCGTTAAGGAAAATCCATGCCAGCAAATCATAAATGTCATGAAAGTGATAATAAAACGTCGGTCTGGTGATATCGCATTTTTCAACGAGAGCCTTAACCGTTATTTGCTCAAGCGGTTGTAGCGCCATCATCTTTTTTAATGCTTCCGCAAGAATAAATTCTGTTGTCATATCAAAACTAATTCCTTGGCGATACGCGCTCCAATTCGAGCGTTGTTTTTAATAAGGGCAATATTACTTTCAAGCGATGCCCCTTTTGTTAGTTCGCCAACGCGGCGAAGGAGAAACGGCGTGACTTCGTAACCTTTGATATTAAATTTATCGGCTTCATCAAGCGCCGTTTTGATGGCGTAATCCATTGCTGTTTTATCAAGCGCAAATTCGCGAGGGATTGGAACAGTTATTAAAATTCCTCCGTGAAGATTGTTCGCTCGTTTAGTACGGATAATCCTGGCTGCTTCTGCTTCATCGTTTATTTCATAGTCGAGTGTTAACCCCGAATCTCTAACATAAAACGCCGGAAGCCTCTTCGTTTGAAATCCATAGACAGGCACGCCTTTGGTTTCCAAATATTGAAGTGTCTTTGGTAAATCGAGAATTGCTTTGGCTCCTGCGCAGATGACGGTAACATCAGTGCGTGCCAATTCTTCTAAATCAGCCGATATGTCCATCGTAACTTCGGCATTTCGATGGACGCCACCAATGCCTCCGGTCACAAAAACTTCGATGCCGGCTTGTTTGGCTAGTATCATGGTGGCGGCAACCGTGGTCGCTCCCCAAGATTTAGTGGCATAGATATGTGGGAGATCGCGGCGCGATACTTTGCTAATTCCTTGACGCTTGCCGAATTGCTCGATTTGGTCATGACTCATACCGATTATGGCATCCCCATCGATAATGCCGATCGTGGCCGGAACCGCTCCTTGATTAATTATTTCTTGTTCAACGGATAAGGCCGTCGCTACATTTTGCGGATATGGCATCCCATGAGAAATAATGGTTGATTCTAAAGCAACAACCGGTTTTTTGTTTTCTAAAGCTTCGTGAATGTGAGGGGCAATAAAAATCACTATTCTGTCCTCAGTGCTACGACAGGATCCTTGTTGCTGGCGACACGGCTCGGCATCAATCCTGAGAACAAAGTAAGTCCGACACTTATTATAATTAAGAGCAATCCATGAAGCGGGTTAAGCGAGGCAATCGCCCCTAAACCTTGCCCTGGGAAAGCGGCATTTAAAATTAAATTAATGGGAATCGTTAATAACAAAGTAATAACCACGCCAATAACACCAGCGGAAAATCCAATGATGACCGTTTCTGCTTCAAACAGGCGCGCAATATCTTTCTTCCTTGCGCCAATCGCTCGCAAAACACCAATTTCTTTTGTTCTTTCAATCACGGACACATAGGTAATGATGCCAATCATGACACTAGAAACCACGAGGGATATGCTGGCAAAAACAATTAATACAACAGATATGACATCAATCATGGTTCCCAAAGAAGATGTTAAATTTTCTGCTAAATCGGTGTAATAAATATGTTCGTTGTCATCGTGGACATCATTCCAAGCGTCTAGGTATTCAATGATAATTTCCTTATCAGCGAAACTCCTTGGGAATATGGATATACCGGCGATGAGCGACAGATTAATCGGAACGCTCGTGCTCAGTTGATCAAGCGCCGACACAATAATTTCATTAGTGGATAAATCGGTCCCTAAATATTTGGCGTGATTAATATAATCAAGCGGTGAAGATTCGACGCCTTGGTGAAGCGTGCTATAAAAATGTGGCATATTGATAATGGTACCGCCGATATTCATCGCTTCTAAATAATAATTATTGAAGTGATCAGTCGCGATGGCTGAGGCAGCGTTTTCCTCCATCATCACGCCCGCAAGTTCGGGAAGATAACCAAGTCCTGTCGCCATTAAACTTGTGGCCGAGGCTTCGCGGGGTCGCATAATGCCTGTGATGGTTATCGTCCGCCCGATATCGGGGTCAGCAAAAAGTCCCGTTAACTCCGTGATATCGGGACGTCGATACATCCGCATTTCTTTAGCCCCGGCAATTACATCGGTTACGGTAATTGAAGTGCTTGGATCATAAATGTAATATTCATCATTATTAAACAGGCGCACTTGTTTGCCGATAATGTCATCAAACGTGATGTTGGTCGTGTTACCATCCGCGGAATTTAGTAATCCCAAATTTTGAAGGATTTCCCGTTCAACGCGATTGTATTCATCAACGATAAGGACGACTTCATCAACCGACTCTGGGTATCGGCTTTCGCCCTCAGTGCCCAGTATTTCATAATACTGGCTGACGAAAGTTTCATCGCCAAGCAGTTCGTGCCAAGACGAAGTGGATAGATTAGATAGAGTAGTAAAAATTCCGCCCCCGTCTTCATCCCACATTGACACATTCCCCGCCGGACTCTTGACAGCGAGATTCATGCCGACTGAATAACGGTAGCTAATGCTATTAACAGCTGATAGCTCAGTAATTCCTTCAATATAATCAAAATATTCTGGTGTCCAACTATTTACGTGGCCAGCAATTAATTCCTGGTCATAAACTAGCACATTGTCCTCTTCGGGGAATAGTGGCACGTCGACGACGCGATCAGGTGGCGCAAAATTAAAGGCGACACTATTTACAGTTATTGGAAAGCCCGATAATGTTGAAGATTCAATTCGATGAATATAATTGGTAAAACCATTAGATACAGCGATAACAAGGGCCACGCCAATAATGCCGATACTGCCAGCGAAAGCCGTCATAATTGTCCGGCCTTTTTTAGTTAGTAAGTTATTGTAACTAATATGTAAGGCTGTCTTAAAACTCATCGATGTCTTTTTGCCAACTTCTTCACCAATCACATCGGGCACTTTAATTGAATCGGTATTCGCGGAATCAGAGATAACCATTCCGTCTTTTAATTTAATGATGCGGGTGGCAAATTTTTCGGCGAGTTCGCGATTATGGGTCACCATAATTACAAGCCGTTTTTTGCTAATGTCTTTAAGCATCTCAAGAATTGTCATTGACGTGACACTATCAAGAGCACCAGTCGGTTCGTCGGCTAAAAGAATGTCTGGTTTATTAACCATCGACCGCGCAATGGCGACACGTTGCATTTCTCCGCCAGATAATTGGTTCGGCTTCTTATAAATCTTGTCGCCCAGTCCAACATCTTCAAGTACTTTCGTCGCTCGTCGTTTGCGTTCTGACGCGCCAACGCCGGATAATGTCATCGACAGCTCAACATTTTGAAGTACATTGAGGTGCATGATTAAGTTATATGTTTGAAATACAAATCCCACACGATGATTCCGGTAGCTATCCCAGTCGCGATCTTTAAAATTCTTTGTCGAAAGTCCATCGATAATTAAATCCCCGGTCGTGTATTGGTCAAGGCCGCCAATCAAATTTAAAAGCGTCGTTTTGCCACAACCAGAAGGTCCTAATATGGCCACAAATTCTTTGTCATCGAAGTGTAAATTGATGCCATTAAGCGCCTGTAATGGTCGTTTCCCGACCATATATTGTTTTGTAATCTCTCTTAATTCAAGCATGGCGTTTTCTCTTTCTTTCATAAAATTTTATTATACAATAATAGGGTGCCGCCGTCAGTATTGACGACTTATGATTTATAGATTTGCCCATGTTACCTGATGAGCGTGAATGGTTGTAACGATTCCATCTTCAATGATGATTTCATATATCAGGTCCATCTCATAAACCATTTTAGTTTCGGCTTCTAAATGTTGATCGATTTGTAAAGTAAAGGTTACTGTTGTTTTTTCCTCCGTTTTTTCGGAGGTAATGTCATAAGAATAATATTCGCTGAAATCATCGCTTTCATAATCAAGGTATGGGGCATAAATCTCGAGGGTGTCGGTGATGAAGCGCTTGGCGCGACCTCCTCCGCCCATCGTTAACGCTTGTTTAAACATTCCCGGTTGGCGCATGCTCGATATCTTATAATCAAATGCCGATGTACTTCCGGAAGGAAAAGTCTCATCACGTATTTCATACACTTTAAACCCCGTAGCCTGAATTTGTTCCGTAAGGGTATATTCGTGTTCAAACCCGTCTTGGAAATAAACAATGCCAGAACCACTTCCGTCAATAATGTCATTGTCAAACCTTGTCAGTTCTCGCTGTTCAATCTTGTGATAGTTGTTATAACTATATTGTTGCCCGTCTAAAAAGCCGTGATAAAGAATGGTTTCCGAAGAAACGACTTCTTGATGATTAATAATCTCATCATTTTGGTCGAGAATATCAAATAGTTCCGTTATTTCAACTTCTGATAAAGATCCGCCTTGTTTGGTTTCCAAAAAATCATGCAAAATATTATTTTGACCTTCAAATATAATTTCTTCTTCCGAATAGTCAATGGGCTCTGCGACAATGCTGCTTTCATCTTCACGATAGTATGGATCTCCCGTTTCATCTTCGGCGTAGTTTTGAGGGTTTAAAACGGGTCCCTCAAATAAGGTTGATTCTACCAAACCAAAACTACGTGTAATCTCGTATTCGGAAAGTTTGCGCTTGGTGCCAAAAATCGGATTGAAGTCAAACGCGGGGCTTGTATAACTTGGGTAACTAAAAGAGTAGAAAGAAATCGTTACCGATGATGTGCAAGATGAAAGAAAAGCGATAAAAAGTGCCATCATTGTCATTTTTCTAATGTTTGTCATAACTTTAATATCTTCGCAAAAAGCCCCTATTTTTGATTTCTTTTGGTTTTAAAGTAATTGGATATCATCGTTTGGCATTCGGAATTCATTACGCCGGATATCACGCTGGGATAATGATTCAACTTGGGTTGTTCATATAAGTTGTATGATGACCCAAGCGCTCCACCTTTAGGGTCGCTGGCCCCAAAGATTACCTTATCAATTCGCGCTAGCACAATCGCTCCGGCACACATCGAACATGGTTCAATCGTGACATAAAGATCACAGCCATTCAACCGCCAAGATTTTAGCTTGCGTGCGGCTTGCCTTATGGCAATCATCTCGGCGTGTCCGGTGGGGTCAAGATGCGACTCGCGAACATTATGCCCTTTAGCGATAATACGTCCATCTTTAACAATGACGCAGCCGATAGGGACTTCGTCGATTAATGCGGCTTTTTTCGCTTGGCGAAGGGCCGATTTCATAAAATATGTTGTTTTGTCTTGTTTCATTAAAGAGAGAAACCACCGCACATGAGCAAGATGTTTAAGGCTGCTGCGTTTCCGTCCTGACCTGGTTCGCACTTATCCCATCGCGATGGCATCTTGATTATATCACATATTATTCGGTCGTAAATATTGATAGATTGGCGACCAGGCGTCTACCAAATTGGCCAATCTCATTCTAGCGTTAGCGGGACTGGTAGAGGGTAATTTTGTTCGCCAATCAATCATTTCGGGAAACGCTTTATCAAAAAGATTAGTGGCAGTGCCGCCATTGAGAAAAATGTGTCTAATATGGGTGCCTTCAAGTATTGCTTTCAGATTGATAAACTTTACAGCTTGAATCGAGGCGTCAGAGGAACCTTTAATGCGACAAGAGGCCACAACATCACAAATGGCGATATGGTGTTTTAATAAAATATCCTTTTTGCTTACACCACTAGGGCAAACAAGATCTTCATTAAGCAAGGCGCTCATAAGGGCGTAAAAACGATTTTGCGGATTGCCATAATAATATCCCTGTTCGATTGCTTTGACCGAAGGAAAGCTGCCCAAAATCAAAATGCGACAATCGGCGGCCACCCAAGGTTCAAATGGCGATTCGAGAACGCGAATATTGTTCATAAAGAAAAACCGGTTGCCCGGTTTTATTGCTCCTTTTTGATAATGGTTTTGCCAATAAATGGCACGAGGACATCGGGTACTTTGACCGACCCGTCGCGAAGTTGGTACTGTTCGAGGATGGCCGGTATTAAGCGCGAGGTTGCCAATCCCGAAGCATTAAGGGTATGGCAATAGTGGATTTTTCCATCTTCGTCGCGATAACGCATCATGCCACGGCGCGCTTGATATTCGCGAGCGTTAGACGCACTGCTAACTTCTTTATAAATTCCCATTGAGGGAATATAAACTTCAATATCATCGGTTCGCGCCATCGAATGTGAACAATCACCGGCCGCCAATTTACTCACTTGGAAGTGAAGACCTAATAATTTGACAAGATTCGCTGCTTTGTCGACCATCTCTGTAAAGGCAGCATCAGACCCTTCCGCGGTTGTGTACTGCACGATTTCGACTTTATTGAATTGGTAGCCACGAATCATGCCCCGCTCTTCTGAACGATAACTGCCGGCTTCGGAGCGATAACATGGCGTATACGCAAAATACTTTTTTGGCAGTTCGTCTTTTTTGAGTATTTCTTGCCGGTGAAAATTGACTAATGCTGTTTCAGCGGTCGGTAATAAAAACCGTTTTGGTTCAATTCCGTCTAGCCAAAATACATCTTGTTTGAATTTGGGAAATTGTCCCGCGGTAAATCCCGAATCTTCATTTAGCAAATGTGGCGGTAAGATAAATTGGTACCCATCTTTTAAATGCTGTTGAATGAAGAAATTAAGAAGCGCCCACTCAAGTTCAGCGCCCACCCCAGTATAAATCCAAGTTCCAGCGCCCGACATTTTGGCGGCCCGCGCATAATCAACGAGTTTTAAAGAAGTGGCTAATTCGACATGATCTTTGATTGGGAAATCAAATACGGGTTTGGTTCCGAACACTTCAATAACTTCATTGTTTTCCTTGCCACCTGGTTTTAAATCAGGATCAGGAAGGTTCGGCAGCGCAAAAAGCGTTTCATTGATTTTTAGTTCGATTGCTTTCAATGCTTGCTCAGCTTCAACGTTAGACGCGTTAAGTTGTTTGACTTGCGCGAAGATTGGAGTCACATTCTGTCCTTGTTTTTTTAGCGCGGGGACCGAAGCCGAAAGGCGATTGACCTCCGCTTTGACCTGTTCAATTTTAAATTGGAGGGCGCGCTTGGTCGCCACATTATTAACGAGCTCGGTTAAGTCAACTTCCCAGCCTTTGTTGGCAAGGAGCCGTATTACTTCTTCTTGATGTTTTTCAACGTAATTAATATCGAGCATAATAACATCCTCATTTCATTGGTAGCGCTTGTTGATTTAGACCCGTCAAGGATTCATATATATCTTTGAGCCGAGGCGCGATTTTTTCAAGGTCCAATTCCAAGGCCTTTTGATAAGCCTGTTCCGTTGTCGCTTGTTGCTGCCCCGCTAAAAAGCGGGCGAGTGTCTTTTCGAGTTCATAATTGCTATCGCCGATAAATCCTGTCTTTTTATCAATGATAAGATCAGGGTAGATTGCGGTTTTGCGCGCGATGATTTGGCATTTGCTCATCATCGGATCAAGAACCGAAACCGTGCCCGAAGGATAATAACTGGGGAGCATGAAGACAATCGCGTTCATTAACGCCGAGCGATAAACATCCTCGTGAATCGTTTTTTTCAAATAAACATTGGGAGGAGCCGTGCGGTATTCCCGTTTGAAAAACCAAAGTGATAACAAATTCGGTTGAGGCCCGAAATAATAGAAATCGACTTCAGGAAATTTTCGGGCGATATCGATATAATCAGGTAAGCCGCTTTCTTTAGAATATCGTCCGTTAGCAATGACTAATTGACGTTTTGGATTGTAGCCAAAGTATCGCGGAAAAATGCCCTTTTCTAGTTCGTGTCCTTGGACAAAACGCCCTTTAATGACTCCTTCGGACAAAACTTCAATCGGGGTGGTGACACCTAAGTGGTTAAGGATTGTTTTGCCACTCGTAGTCGGTACAATTATTAAGGTAGCTGCTTGAAGAATCGCCAAATCACGTTGTTTAATGCGCCATTTATCCCCGGTTTTAAGTAAAAGCCGCGCATCGGGATCATTTTCAGACATGAGTGCCGAAATAATGACGGGCACTTTTCTTAACAAGGCATTTTTAATGTATTTATACGCCTTGGTGCTCACAAAATGTGCCAGGTCATATGCTTGTAGTGGATCGGTTGTAAAATCAATACTCATGAGGCGGGCCGCTTCATAAAGATTCTTAACGACGCGCATTCCTTCATAGTTATGCGTGTCGCGACTCTTTGGTTGAAAATAAATAAGCGGTCTCATTCTTATTCCTCGGAGACTTCCTCAGCTCCTAATTCTTGGGCAATCTCAATATCTTCATCAACGGCTTCTGGGGCAACAACGGCAAATGAGGAAACGCGCGCCACTTCATCCGTCCGCATTAAACGTACGCCTTGAGTGTGACGCCCCGCCACCTTTACTTGTCTTAAAGGAATGCGAATAATCGTTCCTAGCGTTGTGATAATCATTAAATCCTCATCGCGAGTCACGGCGCGCATCGCGACGATGTCACCATTGCGTTCGGTAGTCTTCAGCGTGAGAACACCTTTGGCGCCCCGCTTAGTAAGCCGATAAGTGTCGGCTAGCGACATCTTGCCATAACCTTTATCAGTAACAACAAGGATGAACTTGCCTTCGCTTGAGGTGGTAACGCCCACAACCTTGCCGCCATCTAATGACATGGCCTTTACACCCATAGCGGTGCGTCCCATTGAGCGGGCGTCGCTTTCGTGGAACTTAACCATTTTGCCATTTGATGAAGCGATGCCGATGAGGTTTTCTCCGTCTGTATGTTTGACATCGATGAGTTCGTCGCCTTCGTTTAGCGAGATTGCGATTTTGCCATTTTCACGAATCGACTCAAAATCTTTAATGAGCGTTCGTTTGATTAAACCATTTGCGGTAACAAACACCAGATAATGGTCATCAAGATATTCATCGACTGAAATAATCGTCAAAATCTTTTCGTTTTTATCAAGGTTCAACAAGTTGACGATAGGATATCCTTTTGATTGCCGTGAGAATGGTGGTACTTCATAACCGCGTTTGCGGTACACTTTGCCAAGGTTGGAGAAAAATAATAAATCGGTATGCGTATGAGCATAAACTAAGTTACTGACGATGTCTTGTTCATTAGTGGCCATGCCCTTGACGCCAACACCGCCCTTATTTTGTGTCCTAAAACTATCGGGCGTCATCCGTTTTACATAACCATTTAGCGTTAGTGAAATTACGATATCTTCCTGTGGGATGAGGTCTTCGTCATCGATCGTGGAAATGTCGTTGCTAATTTCAGTAATGCGTTTTCCGCTGAAACCTGCGTCAATTTCATCGAGTTCATTAATGATGGTTTCAATGACCAATTGACGATTTTCTAAGAGTTCTTTGTATGACTTAATCTTCGTTTCAAGATCGGTCCGTTCGTCTTCAAGTCTAATCTTTTCCATGCCCGTTAATCTTCTAAGCGGCATGTCCACGATTTCTTTAGTTTGTCGGTCAGATAAACCGAATCGTTCGGCGAGTCGCGTTTTGGCCATATCGACAGTGTCACTATGGCGAATAATGGCAACAACTTCATCGATGTTGTCAATTGCTATTAAATAACCAATTACGATATGATCGCGTTCCTCGGCTTTTCTTAACAAGAACCGCGTCCGCCGTTCGATTACTTGAATTTGATGATCTAGATAATGGTTGAGTAACGGAATAAGTGGCAATACCTTGGGTTCGCCATTGACAAGCGCGAGATTAATGATGCCAAAACTCACTTGTAGCTGTGTGTTTTTATAGAGGCGATTTAATACAACGTCGGCGACAACATCTTTTCGAAGCTCGATGACAACACGAATCCCGTCTTTGTTCGATTCGTCGCGAATGTCGGTGATGCCTTCGATGATTTTATCCTTTACTAGATGAGCAATTGTTTCAATCATCAGCGCTTTATTCACTTGATAGGGAATTTCAGTAATGATAATTTGTTTGCGACCGTTGTCCTTTTCGTGAATTTCTGCCCGTGAGCGAATCATAATCGATCCAGTCCCGGTTTCGTAGGCTTGGCGAATACCACCCTTCCCAAGAATGATGCCACCCGTGGGGAAATCAGGCCCGGATATATGTTGTGTCATTAACTCGAGCACAGTAATTTCGGGATTGTGGGCAACCGCCTTAATAGCACTAACAACTTCGTGAAGATTGTGAGGTGGCATATTGGTGGCCATGCCTACGGCAATGCCGGAACTTCCGTTGACTAATAAGTTAGGAAACCGCGCGGGCAAAACAACCGGCTCTTTTTCGGTTCCATCATAGTTATCAGTAAAATCAACGGTATCACTATTGATGTCGCGTACCATTTCCATGGCCATCTTCGCCATTCTGGCTTCGGTATACCGCATGGCTGCCGCTTCATCGCCATCAACGCTGCCAAAGTTACCATGGCCGTCAACAAGTGGATAACGCATCGAAAAAGGTTGCGCTAAGCGGACGAGGGTTGAATAAATTGCTTGATCGCCGTGGGGATGAAATTTACCCATGACGTCACCAACAATACGAGCGCATTTCTTATAGGGTTTATCCGGTTGCATGCCTAGTTCTTGCATGCCATAAATTATGCGTCGATGAACCGGTTTTAGTCCGTCGCGAACATCAGGAATCGCTCGCGACACGATAACCGACATCGAGTAGTCGAGAAACGCGCTTCTTACTTCATCAGAAATATCAACGTCGACCATGCCTGCGGATACACCGGATTGAATTTCGGCTTCTTCACCTTGTGGTTCTGGTTTTTTAATTTCGTCTGTCATATGTTACTCCTTAAATGTCCAAGTTCTTGACGAACTTAGCGTTTTCATCGATGAATTGTTTGCGTGGCAATACATTTTCGCCCATTAAACTCGCAAAGACATCATCAGCTTCAATGGCGTCTTCCAACCGGACGCGTAGCATTTTCCGTTTAGTAGGATCCATTGTTGTTTCCCATAATTGATCCGCGTCCATTTCGCCAAGACCTTTGTAGCGTTGAAATGGGTATTGCGGTGGCAAATTCAATTGCCGCTTGACGGTTTCTAATTGCTCATCGTTATAGCAGTAATAACTCTTTTGATGATAATCGACTTTATAAAGCGGGGGTTGGGCGATATAGACATAACCTTCTTCAATTAATTGACGCATAAAGCGATAGAAGAAAGTTAATAACAAAATCCGAATGTGACTGCCATCGACGTCAGCATCGGTCATGATGACGATTTTGTGATACCGAATTTTGTTAATATCAAATTCGGGATCCATACCCCCACCGATTGCGGTAATCATGTTGCCAATTTCAGCGTTGTCAAACACGCGTTTTAGTTGCGCCTTTTGAACGTTTAAGATCTTGCCCCGAAGCGGTAAAATCGCTTGTGTTTCGCGGTCGCGGCCATTTTTGGCCGAACCACCAGCGGAATTTCCTTCAACGATATATAACTCGCACTTTGAAGGATCACGGCTTGAACAATCGGCAAGTTTGCCAGGTAGAGTCGTAATGTCCAAGGCACCCTTGCGACGAATGTTTTCCTTGATGTTGTGCGCGGCGATACGAGCGTCGGCCGCCACTCTGATTTTATCGATTATTTTTTTAGCGATTTTGGGGTTTTCCGCGAGGAAACGCGCCAATTGTTCGCCAACAATTGAAGAAACGATTTTTCGGACCTCGGTGTTGCCAAGTTTCATTTTCGTTTGTCCTTCATATTGGGGGTTGGGGTGTTTAACGGATATGATCGCCGTTAACCCTTCGCGCACATCGTCGTTTGTGAAATTTTCGTCTGTTTCTTTAAGGTATTTATTTTCGTGGGCATAATTATTCATCACTCGCGTGATAGCCAAGCGGAATCCCTCTTCGTGGGTGCCGCCTTCATGAGTGTGAATGTTATTACAGAATGAATAACCATTGGGAGAAAAGCCTTCGTTATATTGCATCGCCACTTCAACAAAGATGCCATCTTCACGACCTTCGCAATAAATCACTTCATCAAAACTTGGAACTTTGTTTTTATTTAAAAACCGGACATATTCAATAATGCCACCTTCAAAGAAAAAGGTTTCGCCTAGCTCCGGAGTTACTCTTTTATCGCTAATGATGATTTTCACACCGCGATTAAGAAACGCCATTTGTTTGAGCCGATCGCGAATCGTTTCGTAATTGAATTCGGTTGTTTCGGTAAAAATAGTGGCGTCTGGTTTAAATGTGACCTTGGTTCCGTTTTTATCAGTTGGCCCCACTAAAGCGGTTGGCTGCGCGCATTTACCACCATTTTCAAAACGAATATGGTGTTCGAAGCCATCGCGGTAAACATTAACTTCCATCCATTCGCTTAAAGCATTAACAACCGAAGCGCCAACGCCATGAAGACCGCCCGATACTTTATATCCGCCACCTTCTCCAAACTTGCCACCCGCGTGAAGAATTGTAAAAACGGTTTCCAATGCTGATTTGCCAGTTTTGGTAACAATGTCGGTGGGAATGCCACGACCATCATCAATAACCGTAATCGTGTTGTCGGCATTAATTGTGACTTCGATTTGCGTGCAATATCCCGCTAACGCTTCATCGACGGCGTTATCAACGATTTCCCATACTAAATGATGTAATCCCGTGCTTGAAGTAGAGCCAATATACATGCTTGGCCGTTTTCTGACCGCTTCAAGTCCTTCAAGGACCATGATATTACTCGCTGTATATTTTTTATCGGCACGTTCGAGTGTCTTTTCTAATTCGAGTTCACGCTTTTGTTTTTCTTGCAATGTTTCCTTAATTTCCATAACCTAGTCTCCTTTGTATTCCTTGCGGTCCGACATCATAGATCGTGCCGCTTTGTCGTTTATATGTGGTGGTCGTGATGAATGTTTGGTCTAATTTCATCAGGAATAAGATGAGTTTATCTTGCGTATCGTTGTCCAGTTCTGATAAGACGTCATCAAGCACCACAATGGGGCGCTTTTCTTTTTCTTCAATCAGGAAGTAGGGACTAAGTTTCAACGCGATGGCTAGTAATCGATTTTCGCCTTGCGACCCAAACGCGGCAATATCGCTTTCGTTGAGGTCGAGGCGGAAGTCGTCGCGATGAGGTCCCACGCTTGTCACTTTTCGCTTAAGATCGCCCTCTTTGGTGCGGTCATACAATTCTTTGGCTTTTATCAAGAAGTCGGGTCCCACCGAAGTGAATGGAAGATATTCAATTTTGGCGTGGTGTTCGCTGCCTTTTATGGCCTTCAATACCTTGTTAATGACTGAGTTAACGTTTGTTAGATACTTTGCGCGCCAAATAACAATGGGTTGTGATGCATTAATTAACTGTTCGGTAACCACTTCAAGTTGCATGAGGTTAACGCGTTCTTGTTTTAAAATTTCGTTACGCTCCTTAAGTAGTCGTTCATACCGCGATATGGCATCCAAGTATTCGCTACTATGTTTAATTAAAGCGATATCTAGAAATTTGCGGCGCGCCTTGGGCAAATCATCAAATATGATGACGTCGCGCGGTTCAAATACGAGCACATTGGCAACATTTGATAGCTCTGATAACCGTGTCACCGGTTTATCGTTTATCAGGATCTTCTTTCCATTTCCACTCAGAGCAATGGTAATGCGACGGATGCTAGCACTTTGAGCAATAGTGGCTTTAATAACTCCTAATTCTGAACCGCGCCTAACAAGTAGGGCGTCATTAGCGGTTCTAAACGATCGCGCTAGCGAAAGATAATTAATTGCTTCGACAACATTTGTCTTACCAATGCCATTTTGACCAACCAGCACATTAAGGCCAGAATCAAAATCGAGTTGCAACCGATGATATGAGCGGAAATCAGTCAACTCAAGGTGGGTAACAATCATGCAGTGCCGATTTGATACTCGCCCTGGTCACAGCGAACGCGATCCCCAGGATAAAGCTTGCGTCCGCGACGGTTATCGAGAACGCCGTTAATAAATATTTTGGCATTAACAAGAAAAGATTTGGCTTCTCCACCGTAAGAAATAATGCCGGCAAATTTCAAAAATTGTCCTAGGGTAATATAGGCGGAAACAATTTTAATTTGGATAATTTCGGTCATTTTTTCTTGTTCTTTCTAACGTCATATAATTATATCATTTTTGCACAAAAAAAGGGAATATTTATATTCCCTTTGCAGCGTTTATAAAAACGCTTTGTTTTTGGCTTAATATGTTCGCACAGGCGTGACTAATTGAACTTGGGAATCATCTTTGTTATTGCGCACCACAAATGGCTTCATTTCGCCTAAAAACGCAATAGTTATGTCTTCGCATTGGGCAGCGCGAATCGCGGCCATCACATATTCGGAATTGAACGACACTTCAAAGGGATCTCCGGTGTATGAAAAAGTAGTAATTTGTTCGCTTGCTGAGCCGACTTGGGCCGATTTACTAGAAATTTCAACTCCATCTTCACTCATTGTTAGTTTAACGACATTTTCTCGTTCAATCGAAAGTAGCGAGACGCGCTCCATCGCGGAGATGATCTCGTGCGAATTTGCTTCGAGAAAGAAATTGAACGTCTTGGGAATGATGTTATGCGTATTTGGATATTCGCCCCCCACCAAGCGTGAGGTGACTAGTGTGTTATCAAACGATATAAGTATCTTTTTGTCGCTAATCGAAATAAGCAAGTCGGTTTCTTTTTCAATAAGGTGAGAAACTTCGATTAATACTTTTGCGGGAACATTGGCGTTTAGTTTCACAATCTTATCGATTGGGATTTCTTTACGAGCAAGGCGGGCGCTATCTGTGGCTGTAGCAACGATTTTTGATTCAATTGACTCTAAATTTACGGCGGTTAAAATCGGACGTTGTTCCTTGGTAGACGCGGCAAAAGCTGTCTGTTCCACCATCTTAGAAAACACTTTGCTAGATAAGTTAATAACCACGCCGTCGACTTCTAAATCAAGTTCGGGATACTCTTCAACGCGCATCGCATTAAGTTTAAAACTGGATTTGCCATCACCAATTTCGACGATGGTCCCGTCAACGATTTCTAAGGATATTGTTTCACCTTCAACGCGACGTACAATTTCGGTAACAATTTTAGAATTTAGTAGGGCCCCACCGAATTCGTAATCGGTAATAATGGCTTTATTATCAATCATGAAAGGAATCGTTGTTTTAATAGCAAGATCGTTGTTACTGCCGATTAAATCCAACCCCTTTTCGTCAAGTGTGACTTTAAGTTGTGTCATCACTGGTAATGGCGATTTTAAACCAATAGCTTTCGTGGCAATATTTAGTCCCTTCAAGAACGCCTCGCGATTAATTTTCAATCTCATTTTAATAACTCCTTTTAATAATTATAATAAGGGCTGTGGGTTGTGTGGACAACCGGTAATTTGGGCATATTTCACTAAATAATTTTACCATAGAATCGTTATTAATTCAGTGTATTTATGAAATAAATCTATGCTTTTAATCGCTTTTGCAGTTGATCAACAGCAGCCATTAATGACTGGTCGGTTTTTAAAGATTTCTCCACTTTTGAAACGGCGTTCATCACCGTGGAATGATCTTTGCCCCCAAATAAAGAACCAATCTTTAAAAATGGAAGATCCAGCATGGTTCTAATTAGGTACATTGCGATATGGCGCGCCATCGCAATTTGGCTCGTTCTAATTTTTCCTGTTAGCTGATTTGGGGTTAAATTGTAGAAATCGGCGACTGAGTTGATAATTTTCGTTTCACTTAATCCCGTTTTTGGTCCGTTGGCGCCCATTAATGGTTGGACAGACTCCAACGCGAGTTCCATATCAATGTGTTTGGCTTGTTTGATGTTAATGACGTAAAACAGCAAGCGATTGAGTGCGCCTTCGAGCTCTCTCACGTTATTAGAAAAGCGCTCGGCGAAAAATTCGAGCACGTCTTGATCAAATGTTTTCACATCAAGGCCATTTGTCTCGATTTTGCGTTTTAAAATTTCAACACATGTAGTTTTATCGGGCTTGGTGATGTTCATGGTTAAACCAGAACCAAATCGAGACACCAGTCTTGATTCCAATCCCTTTAATTCGCTTGGGTGCCGGTCGCTTGTCAGAATAATTTGTTTACCAGCATTTATAAGGGCGTTAAATATATGGAAAAACATTTCTTCGGTCTTGGTTTTGTCGGCTAAGAATTGAATATCATCAACCATCAAGACATCAACTGCTTTAAAAAAGTCTTTAAGGTTTTCGCTTTCGCGATCACCATGAACATATTTTATGAATTCGTCAACAAAATCATCGGTTGAGATATACAAAACTCGAAGAGCGGGAGTATTGTCTTTGATATAATTCCCAATAGCGTGTAATAAGTGGGTTTTGCCTAGCCCAGAATGAGAAAAAATAAATAGAGGATTGTAATTATAAAGTTTGCCAGGATTGCTTGCAATCATTAAAGCTGCCTGCGAAGCTTCGCGATTGCTCGTCCCGACGACAAAATTATCAAAAGTAAATTTTCTATTAATAAATGAATTAGCAAAGAATGTGGGTTTTTTCTCGGCTTGTTTTGTAATGGTGGCGATTTCTGAACTTTGAATAAATTTTAACGAAAAATCAGATTCTGTAACATCGCGGACGACTGAAGAAATGATATCGATGTATTTCGTCGCCAACAAAGTAGCGGCAAGACCCGAATTAACGACCACGACCATCGTGTTGGCATCAATTCCGTGCAGGTAAGAGCCGGCAAAAAACGAGTCGAATATATGGCGATCGTTAATTTTGCCCCTTAATCGTTCCAAAATACGGTCCCATAATTGGGTAATTTCGCTGATTGAAGGTCGCATATTTTTCTCCTTAGAAACGACAAAATTTTAACACGGGCAAAACATATAAACACTAAAAAAAGCGATAATAATTATTTTTCCACCAAACAACCACGATAAAACACTGATTTGATGTATAAATCCACCATTTCCCCATCTTTTATCTGTGGATAACTTTGTGGAGAAAACACTCGTTATTTCAAAATGTGGATAAAACGACCAATCGGCAGCGGAACATTACACTATTTTTAATCAAAAATGGAACATAATGTCTGTTTTTCCACATAAATTAGAGATTTTTACAGGTCTTCTTTCGGTGCTTAAATTCTCATTTTTTTCCACATTTTGTCACGGGATAGTAAATCACGACTCATCAGGGTGTTTTAGCCTTCTTTTATTTGACTTTATATGTTTATCACATATATAATTTTCTACGCGTGTGTATGACACACTGGAGGCTTAACATGAAACGCACATATCAACCTAGCAAACGTAAACACAAGACTGTCCACGGATTCCGCGCTCGGATGGCAACCGCCAACGGACGCAAAGTGCTCGCTCGTCGTCGTGCCAAAGGCAGAGAAGTTCTTTCGGCTTAATTTGTTATGCTTTGAAAACCACAACAATTGTTTATGTATGTGGTTTTTTCATTCATAATATTGAGTGATTGTGAAAAAGAAATTCCGTTTAAAAAAAGATCAGGACTTCAAGCAAGTAATTGCCGCCAATCACGTTCAAAAAAATCGCATTTTCGTTGTTTATTCTAACGCCAACGAAATGGGATATCCCCGAGTCGGAATATCGGTATCTAAAAAAGTCGGAAGTGCGGTTACCCGTAATCGCATCAGACGACAAATCAGGATGATGGTTGATCAAATTATTAACCTCGAGGAAAGTGTCGACTTACTAATTATCGTACGATCAGAATACCTAAATGGCGATTTTGAAAAGAATAGCAAAAAACTATACGAATTAATCGACGTACCCAGGAGAATCATTAATGAATAAAAAATCTAAACGTTGGCTGAGCATTTTAGGACTCACGGCTTTTGTATTCATCCTATCAGGATGTACCGCAAATTTCTGCACGCCCGAAGATCAAGCGCGCATCATGTATGTTTATGAAGGTGGCGACTCCGATCGCACAAACGCCATATATGACTATAACGATTCGCTAACCACAATTATTAACCAAGCGGAAACGCAAGGCATTTCGGTTCCCTCCGAAGACTATTGGATCGAACTTGACCAACGCGTACTAACGGCGGCCACTTTAAGAGCCGGAACGCAGGCGACGACGTTAACTGAAGATGAAATCTTGACCAATTTTGGCTATGTCAAATATCTTGGCGGTTCCAATGAATTGTGGCGTAATTGGGATACCTGGACTAACGAAATAAAAATGACGCTTGGAGTCGAACACGCTCCCGACCAAGACTTTACGCAACTTTATAAAACGTCAATCAATAACGCTTATTCAGCTTACCGTGCGTGTATATCAATTGAAGATGGTAATTTTGGGCCAACCGAACAGTACTTCTTTAGTGCCAAATCATGGGGCTATGCCTTTGAACGTGGTTTGATTGAAGGTTTATTTGTCTATCCGGTCGCCTGGTTATTAGAAACATTTGCCGTTTCATTTGGAATGGGCGGTTGGGGCCAGGTTTTATCCATTTTATTAACAACAGTTATCGTCAGAGGCGCTTTAATGGCGGCGACTTTCAAATCGACTATTGGTACGCAGAAGATGTCGCTACTACAACCGGAATTAGCCAAAATTCAGGCAAAGTATCCAAACTCCAAAACTAATCAGTTTGAAAAACAACGATTAGCGCAAGAGCAAATGGAACTATATAAACGAAATGGCGTCAGCCCCTTCTCACAATTTGCGGTATTATTCTTACAATTTCCAATCTTTATTGCTGTGTGGGGTGCGATGACGGGATCTGCCGTTTTAGCAACCGGAAGCTTTTTGGGATTGAATCTCAATTCTTCAATTGGCAACGCGATTATGAATAATTTGTGGTCTGCCGGTTGGTGGACCGCCTTGATTTTGTTCATCCTCATGGGCGTGGGCCAATTTGTGGCGATGAAACTTCCAACCTGGCTTCAGAAGAAAGACCTTAAGAAGGTTGGTCGCACAATGAAAAATCCTGCCGCTGAAAGTCAACAAAAACAAATGCAATTAATGAGCAACGTTATGTTAATCATGATTGTTGTGATGGGATTTTCGCTACCAAGCGCGATGGGCATTTATTGGTTTATCGGCGCGTTAATTTCCGTCTCTCAAACATTGATTACGCGGAAAGTGATGGCGCGGAAGAAATGAAGACATTTGCGGGCAAAACTATAGATGAAGCGTTAAACGCTGCGGTAAGCGAACTTAATATTCCATTGGAGGACTTAAATTACGATATTATCGAAGATAAAAAAGGCCTATTTGTTAAGAAGGTTGTTGTCGGTGTTTATGAATTGTCGGACGTGATTGAGTTTGTCGAAAAATACTTAATCAACGGCATATCGCAATTTGGAATAACGGCGACGACAAAAACGACGCTTAACGAAGAGATTATCAACGTCAGCCTTGACACCGACCATAATTCAATTCTTATCGGTAAAAATGGCCAAACATTACAAGCCTTAAACGAACTGGCCCGTCTTGCCACTTCCAGCAAATTCAAAAAACGATACCGGATTTTACTCGATATCAACGATTATAAAGACGGCAAATACGACAAAATCGTTTCAATTGCCAAACGGACCGCTAAAGAAGTACAACGAACGAAAATCGACGCATCCTTAGAACCGATGCCAGCCGACGAGCGACGGGTTGTCCATCAAGCATTGGGTGGCTTTAAACATATTAAGACGGAAAGCACTGGCGATGGACGCAATCGCGCAATCGTCATTCGTTATGTTGAATGAGGCCCAATGGGCCTTTTCTTTTATTGTGCTACAATTAATACATAGGAATAAATGATGTTTGATACGATTGTCGCTTTAGCGACCCCACCAATTAAAAGCGCCCTTGCCATCGTCAGATTATCGGGAGACGATAGCCTTGAAATAGCCTCTAAAATATTTTCTCATGATTTAACAAAACTTGATCGACCGGGGCATTTATTTGGGCGTATTACGCACAACGATAAATTGATTGATGAAGTGGTGGCACTTGTGTTTTTAAAGCCGCATAGTTTTACGGGCGAACATAGCGTGGAATTCATTACCCATGGGTCTCCTTTAATCGCCGAACAAGTTATCCAAGCCTGTCTTGCAAATGGGGCACGATTAGCCACTCAAGGAGAATACACCAGTCGCGCCTATATGAACGGAAAGATGGATCTTGTCCAGGCCGAAGCGATTAACGACGTTATCAATGCGGTCACCAATGAAAGCAAACGACTCGCATTATTGAGCCTCACGGGCGCATCAAGCGCCTTGATTGACCCGATTCGTGTGGCGATTGCCGATATATTAAGCCTAATTGAAGTGAATATTGATTATCCCGAATATGAAGACCTCGAACCAATTGACCGTCCTAAAATGATTGGGGGAATTATCGAGATTCAAAAACGCCTGGAAACACTTGTTCGTGAAGGACACCAAGGCCAGATTATTAAAGAAGGTTTAAACTTGACCATCGTGGGAAAACCTAATGTTGGCAAATCCTCCTTGCTTAATGCCTTGCTTAAAGAAGACAAAGCGATTGTCACGGAGATTGCGGGAACGACAAGAGACGTTGTTGAGGGTGATATAAATTTAAATGGTCTCGTTCTCCATTTATCGGATACGGCGGGAATTAGGGAAAGCCTCGACGCGATTGAAAAAATGGGCATCGTCAAATCTTTCAAAGCCATCGAGAACGCTGATTTGGTTATCGTTGTTTTAGATGCGACCTCCCAACTTGATGAGGAGGATCAAAAAATTTTGGCACTTACTGAAAATTCAAAACGGATAATCGTTTATAACAAATCTGATCTTAAACAAAAAACGGATGATGGGAAACTATATGTTTCCGCCTTAACCAAAGACATCAAAGCATTAGAAATCGCTATTCTGAAGTTGTTTGAAATTGAAGAAGAAAGTTATTTACGCCCCAGTCTTAACAACGCGCGACAGATTGGTTTGTTACAAAACGTTCAACGTTCAATCGAGGTAGCCCTAAACGACGCGATTGTTGGGGCAAGTTTTGATATTGTCAGCGCTTCATTACAAGAAGCGTATAGCGATGTTTTAAAAATTCTTGGTTTAGAAGCGAATATTGATTTAGCGCAAGAAATATTCTCTCGTTTCTGCGTTGGAAAATAACATGAAACTTATCGACACTCATTGCCATTTAAACGACGCGAAACTCCTACCCGAAGTCGATCGCATTATCAGGGACGCCATTAATAATGGAGTCGCCATCATGCAGGTGGTTGGATATGATTTAGAGTCGTCACTTGAAGCGATTCATTTGGCAGAACAATACGACGAGATTTTCGCGATTATTGGCATTCATCCAACAGAAATCAAAAATGATATTGATAATCAATTAATGCGAATCGAAGAACTCGGCAAACATCCTAAAGTAATTGCTATTGGTGAAACGGGACTTGACTTCTATTGGCAAAAATCAAACGAACAACATAAATTGCAAAAAGAAATATTTAATAAACATATCGATATTGCCAATCACCTGCGTTTGCCGATTGTGGTTCATAGTCGTGACGCGATTGAAGCGACACTTGAATTGTTAAAACAAAAAGCTCCCAAATACGGAGGAGTCATGCACTGTTATTCGGGGCCAAAAGAGCTCGTTAGCTCATTCGTTGCCCTAGGGCTATATATTTCGCTAGCGGGCCCAGTAACCTTTTTAAATGCCCGCGTTCCTAAAGATGTAGCCACTATCGTACCAAGCGATCGTCTTTTAATCGAAACTGATAGCCCTTATCTAGCGCCACATCCATATCGGGGAAAGCAAAACGAACCCCAATATCTACCTCGTGTAGCGGAAGCGATTGCCACGCTTAGGAGAACGACATTGGTGGAAGTGGCAAACATGACGACGGACAACGCCACAAGATTGTTTCACGGGAAACACTTGTGAAAAAACTTATTGAGGCGGCGATAATCGTTGAAGGAAAAAGCGATGTTGCCTTTTTAGAATCGTTTATAGATGCTGAATTCGTTATTACAAATGGTAGCAGTGTTCCACGTGAAACTATTTCGTACTTACAGGAATTATCTAAAACCAAAACCCTTATCGTTTTAACTGATCCAGATGGACCGGGAACAAGAATTCGTCACATCCTCGACCAACATATTGATAATCTACAACACGCCTTTGTCAATAAAAAAGACGCCGTTAAGAATGGGAAAGTAGGCGTGGCAGAGAGCATTAAGGATTGTATATTGGAGTCTTTAAAAAACACCATTGCTACAAAAACAATTAATCAAGGTCGACTCACAACGAGCCACCTAATCGATTTAGGCCTTGTAGGTAATCCTTGGGCGAAAGGGCGGAGAGAATTTATATCCAATTATTTTCATCTTGGGTTTAATAATGGAAAGCAACTATTATTTCGTCTAAACAATCTCAACATCTCGATTACTCAAATTAAGACAGCGTTAAATCAATATGAATAGAACTCCATCAAAAAATCAAATTATTAGTTTTTTAAACGATTATAATATGACTCCCATTAGACGTTTGGGGCAAAACTTTTTAATTGATGAAAAAATCGCCAAACTTATTGTCGATTCACTACATCTTTCCAAATATACGAAAATTTGTGAAATCGGTCCGGGTTTTGGAGCCTTGACGGCACATTTGCAGCAGTTTGATTCCAAACTCACATTAATTGAAATAGATGCAAAAATGTGTTCTTTTCTTAACGATCATTTTGGGAAAGACGAAAACATCAAAATCTTACACGAAGACGCGCTACGTTGTGACTTTTCTGACTATGATATAATCGTGTCAAATCTCCCATATTATATAACCACGGCCTTGATAGAAAAGGTTTATCGCCAGGGGGACAAACTATCACAAGCGCTATTCATGATTCAAAAAGATGTATATGGGCGACTTGCGGCGAAAATTGGTGAAGAAGGATATGGCCCTTTAGCGATAATGCTGGGATATTTAACGGATATTTCTTCTTTGTTGGCTGTAAAACCTTCTTCTTTTTATCCCGAGCCGCCCGTTGATTCGTCAGTTATCAATTTGAAATTCAAACAAGAGATTAATCGTCGTTTTGCGATGAATTTAGATAATTTGGTACGCGCGCTTTTTCGCAATCGAAGAAAAACAATTGCCAATAATTTGACGGCGTATATGCATAATCGCGAAAAGGCGATAAAGTTATTACAGGATATTGACATTCCTTTGTCGATGCGGCCGGAGCAGATTAGCATTGACCAATATGTGACTCTTCTAAATTATCTTCAAAATGACAAATAATTTTTTGTCTTTACAGTCACCGAGCTGATTCAATAGAATAGAGCGAGACCACAAGAGGTAAATCTTCGATGATTATCAAAGCCCATGCAAAATTAAATTTAGCTATCAATGTCTTGGACAAACAAGACGATGGTTTTCATAAACTTGACATGGTGATGGTGCCACTTGATCTTCACGATTCAATTGAAATCACCAAAGTTCCAAAATCATTCGACACCTTGGTGACGTGTGATGATTTTGATTTAGTGAATGGCGAATATAACCTTTGTTCAATCGCTGTTAATAAAATGCGTGCCTTCTATAAATTCGAAGACAAGTTTCGAATTCACATTCATAAACGCATCCCGATGTCGGCCGGACTTGGTGGGGGTTCTAGCAATGCGGCAGCGGTAGTTCATGGCATTATTTTACTTTTAAAACTCAGAACAAACGAAGCAGACATAATTGATGTCTGCCGTTCAATAGGCAGCGATGTCCCTTTCTTTTTTAAAGAAATGCCTTGCCGGGTTCAAGGTACGGGCGAGGTTTTGACACCAATAAATGTAAAACGGCCATTTTACGCACTGATTGTAAAACCACAAACGGGATTATCAACAAAAGAGGTTTTCAATCGTTTTGATGATTCCAAATCAAAAGCAAAGTCACTTGCTCCAATAATCCAAGCGCTTGAAAATGGCGACATTTCGATGCTAGCACAACATATGTTTAATGATTTAGAACCGGCGGCCATATCCTTGTGCCCGGAAATATCGTTAATTAAAAGGACTTTGCTAGAAGAGGGATTGGAAGCCGTCATGATGACGGGTTCCGGTAGTGCCGTTTTTGCTTTAAGCGAAGACTTTGATAAACTCGAAAAAGCCGCCAAACACCAACTCAAAGGTCACAAAGTATTATTAACTAAATTAAAGGAGAATACCTCATTATGAAACTATTTGCAATCATTTTGGCCGCTGGTAAAGGGACGCGCATGAAATCGCTAGACGACAATGTCAGCAAAGTTTCCTATCCTTTGCTTGGGCGCCCATTGGTGGGTTATATGCTTGAGGCACTTAAACCAATTAATTGCGATCGCAAGGTTACGATTGTTGGGTTTGGTGGCGAAACCACCAAGTCAATCGTCGAAGCGCATAGCGAAATCGTGTGGCAACGCGAATTAAAAGGTACGGGGCATGCCATTATGCAAGTTGCTCCTTTGCTTGAAAATGAAGAAGGCACGACGTTAATTGTAAGTGGCGATACACCATTATTTAGGACAGAAACGCTTCAAAAATTACTCGGGCAACACCAAAGCCAAAAGTCCGACTTGACGATATTAACGGCTTTGCTCGATAACCCCGCGGGTTATGGAAGAATTATTCGCGACGCCAAAGGAGAGGTTACTGCTATCATCGAGCAAGCCGATGCCACGATTGAACAAGAAAAGATTAAAGAAATTAATGCCGGTGTATATGTCTTTGACAATCGCAAATTATTCGATCATTTGAAACACTTGAAACCATTTAATAAGCAAGGCGAATATTACTTAACGGATCTCATCGCGATGTTTAAGCAAAGCGGTGATCGTGTCAGTTCTCATATCGTCGATGATTTTAAAGAAACACTGGGAATTAATGATCGCGTTCAACTAGCGGAAGCCACAAAAATCATGCGCCGGCGCATTAATACACAATTAATGAAATCGGGCGTAACAATTGAAGATCCAGACAACACTTATATCGGACCCGATGTTGTAATTGGCCAAGACACAACAATTAAACCGGGTTGTTATATTATGGGAACAACAATCATTGGTAACGGAAACACGATTGGCCCAGATACCACACTAGAGAATATGAAGGTTGGACATCACAACACGATTATTAAGTCCTACCTTACCGATTCCTCGATTGGCGATCATAACAAAGTGGGACCATTTACGCACATGAGAGGTCACACCGAGGTCGAAAGTAATACGCGAGTGGGTAACTTTGTAGAAATGAAATCCGCAACTATGCACAATCACGCTAAGGCGGCACATCTGACATATTTAGGCGATGCTGAAATTGGTGAGGAAACCAATATCGGTTGTGGCACCATTACCGCTAACTATGATGGCAAGAACAAATGGAAAACCATTATTGGAAAACGAGTCTTTGTAGGATCGGGCACAACAATAATAGCGCCAGTGAATATTGGCGATGACGCTTTCATCGCCGCCGGGTCTACGATTAACCACGATGTGCCATCTGATGATATGGCTATAGCTAGGGCAAGACAAGAAAACAAGCCAGGATTTGCAATGGAAATCCGTAAACGGATTGCTGAAAAATCAATAAAATAAAATAGAAAAAACTCCGCAGATGCGGAGTTTTAACTTGTAATTTGACTAAGCTAAATAACTATATTTTAGCCTTGGCTTTGATAGCGGCTTGAGCAGCGGCCAAGCGGGCGACGGGAACGCGGAACGGCGAGCAAGAAACGTAATCAAGCCCGACGTTATGGAAGAACTCGACGCTAACGGGATCGCCACCATGTTCGCCACAGACACCTAGATGTAGATGTGGGTTGGCCTTGCGACCTTCGCTGACGGCCATCTTCACTAATTTACCAACGCCGTTTTGGTCGATGGTTTGGAATGGGTCTTGTTCTAGGATTTTGCTGTTGTAGTAGTCTGGCAAGAACTTACCGGCATCATCGCGACTGAAGCCGAATGTCATTTGGGTCAGGTCGTTGGTGCCAAAACTGAAGAAATGCGCTTCCTTACCGATTTCATCGGCGAGCAAGGCGGCGCGAGGAATTTCAATCATCGTACCAACTTCGTATTTCATGTCTTGTCCCGACTTTTTGATTTCTTCTTCGACGGTTTCAACGATAATTGCCCGGACGAATTTGAATTCTTTTACATCGAGAACAAGCGGAATCATGATTTCAGGAACGATCGGTTTGCCCAAATCTTTTTGAGCTTGTAAGGCGGCGCGGATGATGGCCTTGGCTTGCATTTTACCAATTTCGGGGTAGGAGACATCAAGACGGCAGCCACGATGACCCATCATTGGGTTGAATTCATGGAGGAAGTCGATGCGAGCTTTAATATGTTCGACGGAGATACCCATTTCTTTTGAGAGTTCTTCAATCTTGTCTTCTTCTTGCGGTAAGAATTCATGTAGTGGCGGATCCAGTAATCGAATGGTTACATTAAGATCTTTCATGGCCATGAATAATTCATAGAAATCGCTTTGTTGATAAGGAAGCAATCTTTCAAGTGCTTTCTCACGATCGGCAGTAGTTTCAGAAAGAATCATTTTACGCATATAGAAGATGCGGTCTTTGTCGAAGAACATATGTTCGGTCCGGCATAGGCCAATACCTTCGGCGCCAAATGCTAACGCTTGACGAGCATCCTTTGGTGTGTCGGCGTTGGTGCGAACTTTAAGGGTTCGCATCGAGTCGGCCCATTTCATGATGCGGCCAAAGTAGCCAGTCATTTCGGGAGCGACTTTTCTAACATCGCCTTCGTAAACTAAACCAGTTGAACCATCGAGGGAAATAACGTCTTTATCGGTAAATACTTTGCCATGGAATTTCAAGGTGCGAGCATCTTCATCGATAACGGCATCCGAACAGCCGGCGACACAGCATTTTCCCATGCCACGGGCAACGACGGCGGCGTGGGAAGTCATACCACCGCGCATTGTTAAAATGCCTTCGGCGGCAACCATTCCTTCAATATCTTCTGGTGAAGTTTCGGCACGGACGAGAACAACCTTTTCGCCAGCTGCATGACGCTTATGAGCTTCTTCGGCTGTGAAGGCGACTTTACCAGTCGCGGCTCCAGGAGAAGCCGGAAGACCTTCACCAATCGGGGCCAGTGTTTTTAAAAGTTTAGGATCGAAGCTTGGATGTAATAATGAATCGAGCGATTTGGGATCAATTCTTAATACAGCTTCTTCGGGTGTGATTAACTTTTCATCGACGAGATCGCAAGCAATTTTTAAACCGGCTGCAGCCGTTCTTTTTCCATTACGTGTTTGTAAGAAGTATAATTTGCCTTCTTCAACGGTAAATTCCATGTCTTGCATATCACGGTAGTGGTTTTCCATCTTATTGATAATGGACATAAATTGATCGTAGACAGCGGGCATCTTGTCTTTGAGATAAGTAATTGGGAATGGCGTCCGGATACCAGCAACGACATCTTCACCTTGAGCATTCGGTAAGTATTCAGCGAAAATTATCTTATCGCCGGTGGATGGGCTACGGCTGAAGGCCACGCCCGTGCCACTTGTCTCGCCTTTGTTACCAAAAGCCATCGATTGAACATTAACAGCAGTACCCCATGAATAAGGAATCGCGTGCATTTTACGGTAGACATTAGCGCGCGGGTTATCCCACGAACGGAACACGGCGGTGATCGCTTCGATTAATTGGACATAAGGATCTTTGGGAAATTCCTCGTTAAAGACCTTTTTGTAATAATCTTTGTATTGCTTGACGAGTTCTTTGAGATCATTGGCGTCCAACTCGGTATCGAGTTTAACTCCTTTGCGCTCTTTCATTTTATCAAGCATTTTATCCATTTGTTCACGACCATGGTTTTTGGCGATGTTGGTAAACATCAAGATAAAGCGGCGATAGGAATCAAACGCAAAACGTTCATTTCCTGTTTCGCGGGCTAAAACTTCAACGGTGGTATCATTCAAACCTAAGTTAAGAATGGTATCCATCATTCCTGGCATTGACACGCGGGCGCCAGAACGGACGCTGACGAGGAGCGGGTTTTTGTTGCCGCCAAACGATTTGCCGGTTTCTTGTTCGATACCAGCGACGGCTTCATAGATTGATTTAATTAGAAAATCAGGAAGTTTTTTGCCGGAATCGTAATAAAGATTACAAGCTTCAGTAGTCACTGTAAAACCTTGGGGAATCGGGATACCAATCGCGGTCATTTCCGCGAGGCCGGCTCCTTTGCCACCAAGAAGTTCCTTACCAAGGCCCTTAGTCTCTTTGAATGCATAGACATACTTTTTATCTGACATGTGTTATCCTCCAGTACATGTGGGTTTCCGTCTTTTACGGCCCACTCACGCCGATTATAATATCATAGATATTACCTAAAACGATAAATAAACTCCTGAATATGACAAAAAACGCTTTTTTCGTGAATTGAATAACTAAACGCAGGTTGGACCGAAGAACCTGCAATTAGTCGGTAAAAC
>WOYI010573292.1_pt1 | contig 56826 bp, 43 predicted proteins | sample 6423411 | NCBI WGS metagenome assembly WOYI01 (sample SAMN13441803, study PRJNA592873) | oil field metagenome | biome: oil field; feature: oil-well bore; material: oil-contaminated soil; isolation source: oil-contaminated soil from oil-well borehole | place: Germany: Wietze | collected 2016-10-18 ... | reverse complement strand
CGGATCAGGTACCCCGGGATTCCCATAATGGCAAGTCAGGGGCTAAGTCCCATACTGGCCCTGTCCACGACAAGCATGGCTCTGATCTTTCGGCTGAATATAGGAGTACCGGCATTTCTGATCTTACTGTTGATCCTCTTCCCTGGCCTCTTGACGGTCTGCTACTTTATTTTCTTTTCTCACGGGCGGGTGATATCATGATCCATGGCTCAGGGGTTGTTACCGGCGGCAGGGGCTGGCTCTTCACGGGGCGCTCCGGCAGTGGCAAGACCACCCTGGCACGCATCTTTGACAGTGCGGGCGACAGGGTCATCCATGACGACAGGCTGGTGCTGCGTCATGAGGGCAGAAAGTGGGTGATGCACAGCACCCCCGTTTACCGCAATGATGAGCCGCGCAGTGCTCCTGTCGGTCATCTGTGGGTTATTGCCCACGGGAGAGCCAATGTCTCAACGCCGGTGTCAGGTGCCGGTGCCGTGGGGATGGTCATGGCTAACTGCATCCAGCAGAACTGGGACGGGGAGGCGGCATCACGACTGGCGGCAGCGGCGGAGAACCTGGTCTTGTCAGTGAAGATCAGCAGGTTGTCGTTTGTGCCTGACAGCAGCATACGCGATTACCTGTTGCGGAGAAAAGCGGAGGATAAGACTCTAACTGCGGATGCAGCTTCTGTGATGCTCGGTGAGCAGAGACCTGTCACTTTAACTGCCGGCGGTTACAGCATGTGGCCCGCCATCAGGCCGGGTGATACGGTGGTGATTGAGCCCGGCGGCGCCAGGCTGCCGGTGCCGGGAGAGATTGTGGCGCTGCGGCGCGACGGAGGATATGTGATACACAGGGTAACCGAAGTGACTTCCGGGGAGGAGGTGTCCCTCATTCACACACAGGGCGACGCCGTCATCCTGGAGGATGAGCCCTCCGAGGCTGCCATGGTAGCGGGAGTGGTGAAAAAAGTAATCAGGTCGGGAAGAGTGATACATCAGCTTCGTCGTCGCCTGCCCAGGCAGATCAACCGGTTGACAGCACTCATAGCCTCAGCCCTCTGCGGGCGGTCACGTTAACTTCGAATCCTGCTGCAAATCCATACTCACCTAGGCAAATATCTCTCTCAATTCCTTATTGCTTAGCTTGCCAATCCAGTTTTCTCCGGTGGCAACGGTCATCTCGGCCAGGTGTTTCTTGCTGCTGATCATTTCATCAATACGTTCTTCAAAGGTGTTTTTGGTGATGAAACGGTGTACCATAACATTTTTCTTTTGCCCGATGCGGTAAGCTCTGTCGGTTGCCTGGTTCTCGACTGCCGGGTTCCACCATAAATCGTAATGGATGACGTGCGTGGCGGCGGTAAGGTTCAGTCCTGTTCCGGCGGCTTTGAGTGAGAGAACAAAGATCCTGTCGGCACGGTTATGCTGGAAGCGGTCTATCATCTCCTGACGCTGCCTGACGTTGCAGCCACCGTGATAGAACAGAGGCCGGTCGCCGAAACGCTGGGAGATAAATCGTTCCAGCAGATCGCCCATCTCCCTGAACTGGGTAAAGATGAGCACCTTTTCCCCTGCTTCAATAATGCTGTCGAGTAGTTCGAAGAGCAATTCCGTTTTGCCTGACAGTGACGGGTCATAGTTACCGTTTTTCAGAAAGTTGGTCGGGTGATTGCATATCTGCTTTAACGCCAGTATCATCTGCAGCACCAGTCCCTGTCTTTTAAACAATGACTGGCTGTCCGGCCCGGTCACTCCTTCAATCTCATCCATCGCCATCTGCATAGTTTTTTCATAGAGTGCAGCCTGTTGCCCCGTCAGCAGTGCATACTGATTTTGTTCTACCTTGTCGGGCAGATCCGAGATAATGGACTTGTCCGTTTTCATGCGGCGCATCATGAACGGAGAGGTTATCTTGCGGAATCTTGCCACTGCCTGTTCATCATTGAATACCTGAATAGGTTCGGCGAATTCAGATCTGAAAGTTTTCTCATTGCCGAGGTAGCCCTTATTTGTGAAATCCATTATAGACCAGAATTCTGTCAGTCGGTTTTCAACCGGTGTTCCGCTCATGGCAATGCGAATATTGGCAGGGATGCTTTTCGTCGCTTTGGTCTGTGCCGTATCATGGTTTTTGATGTTTTGCGCTTCATCAATGATCATTACCTGCCATTTCTGTTTCTTCAGAAGCTCGGCATCACTGCGAAGCACACCGTAGGTGGTAAGCATTATATCGGCATCAAACTGTTTTATGTCGCGCACGCCTCCATGATAAATGTGGGAGGAGAGGGAGGGGGCGAATTTACGGATTTCCGACTGCCAGTTTGTGAGCAATCCCGTGGGAACAACCACTAGCGCTTTATATTTATCGTTCAAGGCATTTTCTTCCTTTAATTTCATCAGGATGGAGATAACCTGCACTGTCTTGCCCAGACCCATATCGTCGGCGATGATACTGCCGAACCCGATGCGGCTGTTCCGGTACATCCACGAGTAACCCCGTTTCTGGTATGGCCGGAGTGTGGCATTCAGTCCTGCCGGCAACATAATATCTTCAGCTGAAGTGAGTTCCCTTATCAGTTCTCGTACTTCGCCGGTAAGCAGAACCGGGGCTCCTTCATATTCCTCCGACAGGGCTGTTTGGAGTAACTGATAGGAGTTCAGGCTTTTATCGGCGCTGAAAAACTTATACAGTTTTTCCATTTCCGGTTCGCTGACATAGATATAGTTCTCTTTGAAACGGAAGAGACCCGAAGCGTTGGTAAGCAGTTTCCTGAACTCATCGGGCGAGACAATGGTATCACCCAGCGCGACTTGCCAGTCGAACGAGAGCAGATCATCCAGGCGCACGTAGCCCTGCTGTTCGGCATTTCGCCTGAGCTTCACCGTCGCTTTGGGATGAATCAGCTCCTGCAACGATTTCGGGAGCATGATCTTTATGCCCAACAGCCGAACGGCAGGCAACATATCCATCAGGAACGGGGCAAACTCACTGATGTCAAATATTATGGGTTGATTGCCGCCCGAGTTGATATGTGTGTCGAGTCCTTTTATAAACGGTGACAGCAGGGAAAGTGACTGCAGTATCCTGAACCGTTGCTTTTCATATTGTTTGTCCTGCAGTATTTTTGTAACGGGAACCGGCAGATTTTCTGCATCCGATTCATCCTCAATACTTACCTGCACGTCAAACTGTTCATTGCCGAGCTCTGAGACAGTTATTACGGGCTTGTAGTTTTCGGTGCTAAGGTGAAACCGGTCAAGCCAAACCTTCACGCCGCCACTCAGCGCGTTTTCTCCCACGCCGGTGAAAGTGTAAGCCTTGTTTTTAAAGAAGAAATCTTCGAACAGATCGCCGTTTGATGGCGGCGAAAGACGGGCAACCAGTTCAGTGACAACTATGGAAAGCAATTCATTCGTCTGGTTTTCAAGAGGCAAAAGCTGCCTCGTGCCCCGCACTGTTTTGGGCGACAGGAGCAACCCCGGCGGCAGGATTTTGTCCATTTTCCCTGTCATAAGACGTACCTCGCTGTCAATCAAAGCCGGAAGCCAGCGGATGATAAAATGCTTGTTACCAAGCTGCACTATTTGCGGAACTATATTCCCGTTGGCAATCAAATGCAATGATGCGAGAATAATTTTGTGAAGAGCAGCTATCGAAGGCTGATAGTCTGGCAGATGGTCGGTATTAAGCCGGTAAACTGCAGGAATGAGTTGAGTCAGCTTTTTCAGCGAATGGTGTTCCCCCAGGATCTGAACGTCATGATCGCTGTCAATAGAAAGTGAGACAGTTGAATGATGGTTGACCTCGGGATGATTGGTCTCTGCAGGGAAGAGGGCATCAAAATCGAGTTTTCTGCTTAAAACACGTCTGGCTGATTTGGCATTGCGCAGAAACTGCAGTGAGAATTTCTCGCGGAAATTACCTCCCGGGTAGAATGGCGGGGCCTCCGGCAGCAGGTGCACCAAAGCTTCGGAGATATCGTTTAGTGTGGAGAAATCGACACGGTCGTAAACTTTTTCTTCATCGTAGCCACTCCTCAGGCTCTTTCTTGTTTTCAGGAGATCAGAGAGTTTTAAAATCTCAGTCTTTTTAGGGTTAGCCACAAAAATTCCCCGCTTCTTCAACTCTTCAAGGAGATTAACCTTATGGATTGCGAAGACGAGAAAGGGATTGTTGTCAATCTCACGGCTCACCATGTAAATAACTGAGGCCAGGTGCTTACATGGCACCGCCCAGTCAGGGCATGTGCATTGCATCTTAAAATCAGTCCATTGTTTTGGAAATACCTTCAGTCCTGCTCCTTCGGCTATAGGCAGCAATTCGGGATCGAGCTCACGGTTCAGCAACCTGGAGATCAGGGCCGGGCGTTTGATTATCTCCTGCATGAGTATTTCGATCTCCTCCTCGAAAAAAGGGGGGACGATCAGGGTCACACTGTAGGGCGTGGGGCGACTGCCGGCCACTCTGGCTTTAATTATATTTTCCCTGATCTTTATCTCCTTCACATATCCGTTACGGGCATAGGAGGCGCCCCGAGGCAGGCGGTTGTCATAGTCCACGTTTGCCAGGGACCGCAGCCATTGCTCGCCCCACCATGTTTTTCCAAATTGCATAACCATAATTTGCCAGCTATTTTAAACGGAGGTAAGATGTAAATCTAATGCATTGAAAATTATTTTTACCCATTGTTTTTTATTTTTTTATGCAGCCTCACTGGCGTTGTCCATTCAGGAAATCAATCTGATTTTCATTTATCACTGCTTTAAGGTAGTTTTGCGGAACTAAAAACCGTCAGACATTGAAAAGATCTGTCAGAGAGGTATTGGCTGAGAGGGTTCTGGTCCTCGATGGGGCCATGGGCACCATGATACAGCGTCACCGGCTTACCGAGGAGCAGTACCGCGGTCAGCAGTTTGTGTCGCACCCTAAGCCGCTGAAGGGCAATAACGACCTGCTCAGCATCACCCAGCCTGACATCATACGCAACATTCATCTCGGATACCTGGAGGCCGGTGCTGACATTATCAGTACCAATACATTCAACGCCAGCAGGATATCACAGGCCGACTATGGCATTGGGGATTGTGTTCAGGCCATAAACGTTGCTGCCGCCACAGTGGCGAGTGAGGCTGCAGAGCAGTATACCGGCCGGACAGGCAGGGAGGTGTGGGTGGCAGGGTCAGTGGGGCCAACCAACCGTACTGCCTCAATGTCGCCCGACGTTAACGATCCCGGCGTCCGCACCGTCACCTTCGCTGACCTGGCGGAAGCATACGGGGAGCAGGTGAGAGGGCTCATTGACGGAGGTGTGGATATCATCCTGGTGGAAACGGTGTTTGACGGGCTGAATGCCAAGGCGGCACTGTTTGCAATCAGCGGCGTCCTGGAGGAGAAGGGGGTTGAGATTCCCGTCATGGTCTCCGGCACCATCACCGATGCCAGCGGCCGCACGCTGACGGGACAGACCCTCGAGGCGTTTCTCATTACCATGTCTCACTACCCGCTGCTGAGCATAGGTCTCAACTGTGCCCTGGGAGCCGGGCAGCTCAGGCCCTTTGTGGAGGAGATGTCGGCAAAGGCACCCTTCTTTGTCTCGGCACATCCCAACGCCGGGCTGCCAAACCAGTTTGCGGAGTACGACCAGTCGCCTGATTATATGGGCAACATCATCAAGAGTTATCTGCAGAACGGCTGGGTGAACATCATCGGCGGCTGCTGCGGCACCACTCCTGACCATATACGCGAGATAGCCTCGCTGGCCGCAGGGCAGAAGCCGCGGGCAGTGCCGGAGAGGAGGCACATAACGGCGCTGGCGGGACTGGAGCCGCTGGTGATCCGCCCCGATACCAACTTCATCAACATAGGTGAACGTACCAATGTTGCCGGCTCCATAAAATTTGCAAGGCTGATACGCGAGGGTAACTTCCAGGCTGCGCTTGATGTGGCGCGCGACCAGGTGGAGGGCGGAGCGCAGATCATTGACATATGCATGGACGACGCCATGATCGACGGTGTAGCGGCAATGACCCGCTTCATCAACCTGGTCATGAGTGAGCCTGACATAGCGAAGTTGCCAATCATGGTAGACTCCTCGAAGTGGGAGGTGATAGAGGCCGGGCTGCAGTGCATACAGGGCAAACCGGTGGTCAACTCCATCAGCATGAAGGAGGGCGAAGAGGATTTCCTGAAGAAGGCACGGTTGGTGCGGCGCTACGGTGCTGCTGCCGTGGTCATGCTCTTCGACGAGCGTGGACAGGCAGACACCTTTGAGAGAAGAAAAGAGGTGGCCGTCAGGTCATACCGGCTGCTGACGGAGGAGATCGGCTTCCCGCCGGAAGATATCTTCATAGATCCAAACATACTGGCCATCGCCACGGGCATTGAAGAGCACAACAACTACGCCGTCGATTACATAAGGTGTACGGAATATATCAAGGCCAATCTGCCTTATGCCAGGGTGAGCGGTGGTGTGAGCAACCTATCCTTCTCCTTCCGGGGTAATAACCCGGTGAGGGAGGCAATGCACTCCGTATTCCTCTATCATGCCATCAAAGCAGGGATGGACATGGGGATCGTAAACCCCGGCCTGCTGCAGGTATATACCTCCATAGAGCCTAACCTGTTGCAACTGACGGAGGATGTGGTGCTAAACCGCAGGAAGGACGCCACAGAGAGGCTGCTGCAGTATGCCTCGGGAATGAAGGAGAAGAAACAGGAGGAGAGCACGAAACGACTCGAGTGGAGGGAAGCTGATGTGGTGAGCCGCATAAAGTATGCGCTGGTAAACGGCATTGACACTTTCATCGAGGATGATATTGAGGAGGCGCGCCCGCAGTACGAGAGGGCGCTGAGGGTGATAGAGGGTCCGCTGATGGACGGCATGAACGAGGTGGGTGACCTGTTCGGGTCGGGGCGCATGTTCCTGCCGCAGGTGGTCAAGAGCGCCAGGGTGATGAAGAAGGCCGTGGCACGGCTGACGCCCTACATAGAGGCGGAGACGAAGAGCGGCGAGGCATCATCGGCCGGCAAGGTGCTGCTGGCAACGGTCAGGGGCGACGTGCATGACATAGGAAAGAACATTGTGGGAGTGATACTCTCGTGCAATAACTACGAGGTGATAGACCTCGGGGTGATGGTGCCGGCGGAGAAGATACTGGAGACGGCTGAAAAAGAGAAGGTCGACTTTATCGGGCTTTCGGGATTGATAACCCCGTCACTCGAAGAGATGGTGCATGTCGCATCGCTGATGGAGGAGAGAGGCATGAAGACGCCCCTGCTGATCGGTGGAGCAACAACCTCGGAGATACATACTGCAGTCAGGATAGCACCGGTCTATTCATACAGTGCTGTTTACGTGAAGGATGCATCGAGGGCTGTGCCCGTGATGTCGGGACTGGCTGCGGCGGACGGCTCACTGGGGGTGTCGTTGAAGGAGAAGTACGAGAAACTGCGCAGGGACCATGAGGCATCACGCAGGGAGAAGAGGCTGGTATCGCTGAGGACAGCAAGAGAGAACGGGTTGCGCACTGTGACTCCCATGCCTGCCCCGGCTAAACCGGGAGTGATCAACTCCGGGCCGGTGAGCCTGAGGACTCTTGCTGAGTATATCGACTGGACATTCTTCTTCTTTGCGTGGAAGATCAACGGCAAGTATCCGGATATATTCCATGACCCTGTCAAGGGCGCCGAGGCTAAAAAGTTGTATGATGATGCCCTGACGATGATTGAGAGGATCATTAACGGGGAGCTGATGGTTGCCGAGGCCCTGTCGGGCATCTTCCCGGCGGAGCGTCACGGCGACGATGTCAGGCTGATCACCGGTGAACCCGGCGGCGGCGCAATATCCGGCAAATCGCGCGGCGGCAACGTGTCAGGCGGTGGATCCGGCAGCGGCGAATCTGGATCCGGCAGCGGCACCGGCGAAGCGTGGCTTCGCTTTTTGCGCAACCAGGAGGAGAAGGAGGCGGGACAGCATAACCTCTGCCTTGCCGATTTCGTGGCCGAAAAAGGAGATCATGCGGGGGTGTTTGTGGTGACGGTCAAACCTGTGGCACAGTTGCCTGAGGGAATAGCCGGTGACGATTATAACACTATTATGTTCCGGATCCTTGCCGACCGTTTTGCCGAGGCTGCCGCCGAGTGGCTGCACCGCGAGATACGAGTGAACCACTGGGGTTATGCTGCCGGAGAGACGCTTACGGCGGCGGAGATGTTCAAGGTGAAATACCAGGGCATCAGGCCTGCGCCAGGCTATCCCGCATGCCCTGACCATACGGGTAAACAGGTGATCTTTGACCTTCTCAGGGCGCCGGAGACGATTGGCGTCACCCTTACGGAGAGTTACGTGATGGTGCCCGTCTCTTCGGTTTGCGGTTACATTTTTGCATCACCGGAATCGTCATATTTCAACGTGGGCACAATAGGAAGGGACCAGCTTGAGGATTATGCGGCACGGTGCGGGATGACCGTTGAGGAGGCTGCAAGATGGCTGGCGCCGAATCTTTAAAAATGTCATAAAAAACCCACCTTATTGACACATATCATAAAAAATGGATCCAATCAGGTTTCAATCATGTGCGGTTGCATCTGACCTTATAAATCAATTATTTCACAGATGAACGGGGCTACTGTTATTGATCTTATTAACGGCTCGAAGAGGCCGCTTTTCACTTTTGAGCTGTTGCCGCCGCTTAAGGGTCACAGCATTGAGCGTATCTATCACACCATAGAAGGGCTGCTTGAATATTCACCGGCATATATCAACTTCACCTCCCACCGCAACGAGGTGGTGCTGACGGAGAGGCCCGACGGGCTGCTCGAGAAGCGCACGACGCGCAAGCGGCCCGGCACCATCGCCCTTGCCGCCGCGGTGAAGTACAAGTACAATGTGAACGTGGTGCCGCACATCCTCTGCGGCGGCTTCTCAAAGGAGGAGACCGAGAATGCACTGATAGAGATGAACTTTCTGGGTATCAACGATGTGCTGGCCCTTCGCGGAGATCCTCCCAGGGGCAGCCGTGTCTTTATCCCGGACCCCGGAGGACACAGGAACACCAATGAGCTGGTACAGCAGATCACTGACATGAACCGCGGACACTATCTTGACCCGGAGCTGAAGAACACTGCTGCAACATCATTCTGCATCGGCGTGGCCGGCTATCCAGAGAAGCATTTCGAGGCACCGAACATGAAGAGCGATATGATCAACCTGAAGCGCAAGGTTGATGCGGGGGCAAGTTATATTGTCACCCAGATGTTTTTTGATAACGCCAAATTCTATGCCTTCCGTGACGCTCTCCGTGCCATGGGGGTGACGGTGCCCCTGATACCCGGTATAAAGCCGGTCACGGCAATGACGGATGTGAACCTGCTGCCGCAGACGTTTCACATTGACATGCCCGAGGAGCTGGTGCATGAGCTCTCAAAATGCCGCACCGATGAGGAGGCGAGGGAGGTAGGGATAGAGTGGGCGGCGGAGCAGAGCCGCGACCTCCTTAAAAACGAAGTGCCGGGGATACATTACTATACCCTCGGCAGATCGGATAACGTTGCCCGTATTGTCAAGGCCTCATTCTAGAGACTGGCATCCAGCGTGTTGCATATAATCAAAACATCATCTCAGAGACTGGTGACCAGCCCGGTGCGGGTTGTTGATATCTTGAATCAGAGGCTGGTGACCAGCCCGGTGCGGGTTGTTGATATCTCCAACTAAAGGCCGAAAGCCTTTTTTATGGCGACCACCCTGTTGAGCTCCTCCCACTTGAAGAGGGTGACCTTCAGGGTCTTGTCAGGCTTCTCGTTGAATGACCTGAAGGTCTTCTCCACGGTGACGGGTGTGCGGCCCATATGACCGTAGGCAGCTGTCTCAAGGTATATGGGCTTGCGGAGACCGTACTCCTTCTCTATCATTGCAGGGCGAAGATCGAACATCTTACCTATCATTTCGGCAATCTCACCGTCGCTCTGTTTCACCTTCGAGGTGCCGAAGGTGTTAACATATATTCCTACCGGCTGTGCCACGCCAATGGCGTATGATACCTGCACCAGCATCTCGCGTGCGACTCCGGCGGCGACCATGTTCTTGGCTATGTGTCTGGCGGCGTATGCTGCTGAGCGGTCTACCTTCGAGGGGTCCTTGCCCGAGAAGGCGCCGCCGCCGTGGGCACCGCGGCCGCCGTAGGTGTCGACGATGATCTTGCGCCCCGTCAGTCCGCTGTCGCCGTGAGGCCCGCCGATGACAAACTTGCCCGTCGGGTTGACATGGTAAATAATCTTCGAATCAAAAAGCTTTTGTAAATCCTTGCCCAGTTGTGACTTCACCCGGGGAACGAGGATGTTGATCACATCCTTTTTAATCGTCTCCAGCATTTTCTTCTCATCCCTGTCGAAGTCGTCATGCTGTGTTGAAACCACAATGGTATGCACTCTCTTCGGTGTGCCGTCATCATTGTATTCAATGGTTACCTGCGACTTGGAGTCGGGCCTGAGGTATTTCATCACCTTTCCCTCACGGCGTATCCCGGCGAGCTGGTAGACAAGCTCGTGGGCTATGTCGAGTGAGAGGGGGAGGTAGTTGTCGGTCTCATTAACTGCGTAACCGAACATCATCCCCTGGTCGCCTGCGCCCTGGTCCTCCTTCTTCTGGCGGACGACGCCCTGGTTGATGTCGGGCGACTGTTCATGGATGGCAGAGAAGACGCCGCACGAGTTGCCGTCGAACATGTATTCGGCCTTCGTGTAGCCGATTTTGTTGATGACCTCGCGGATTATTGTCTGCACGTCGATATAGGTTTTTGTCCTGACCTCGCCTGCCACCACCACCTGTCCGGTGGTGACGAGGGTTTCGCATGCCACCTTTGATTCGGGGTCCCATGCCAGAAAGTTGTCAAGAAGTGCGTCCGAGATCTGGTCGGCTACCTTGTCAGGGTGGCCTTCAGAAACGGATTCAGAAGTAAATAGATAGCTCATTTGTTAATTTTTTAAGTTTAACAAAGGCAGGGACGGATTGTTGAAAAGCAGCGGTTGGATACCGTTTTAGCATTTTTTTCCGTGGTTGCAATCAGCGCAAATCTGTCCACCGTCGATAACGGCACAAAGATAATAAAATTTGCGATTTGCGGTTTGCGATTTGCGGTTTGCGTCTTCTGTGTATTGTCCGGAGTTCCAATCAGCATGGACAGGCAATTGAAAGAAAGCTGTGATCATCGGTGACAACAGTCAACCAAAATGTTGAATTTAATCAGCGGGCAAAGATGCTGAAGGCAGGATTATTTCCCGGTAAGCTGGCGGAAGGTCTCCTCGAGGCGGGCGCCGGCGAGGGAAGATATTTCTTCAATGGGTCCGTCGGCAACGATGCGGCCGTGGTCAATAATGATGACGCGGTTGCAGATGGCCTCCACCTCCTGCATGATATGGGTTGAGAGCATAACGGTCTTCTTCCTCCCGGCTTCGGAGATGAGGCTGCGGATCTCCACTATCTGGTTGGGGTCGAGGCCGGTGGTGGCCTCGTCGAGGATCAGCACCTGCGGGTCGTGTATCAGCGCCTGCGCCAGTCCCACCCGCTGCCGGTAGCCCCTGGAGAGGGCCCCGATCTTCTTCCCCTGCTCCGGGGTCAGTCCCGTGCGTTCAATTACCGAGTCGACGGCACTCCTCGCCCTGCCGCCGAGCCGGTAAATGTCAGCAACATACCCGAGGTATTCCCTGACGTACATGTCGAGGTAGAGAGGATTGTTCTCAGGCAGGTAGCCTATGAGCTTCTTCATCTCCGTGGCCTCCGGCCCTGCCGGTAGTCCGCATACAGTCACACTTCCCGCATCGGCACGAAAAAACCCGGTGATGATCTTCATCATGGTTGACTTGCCGGCACCGTTGGGGCCTATAAAACCGACTATCTCACCTGCGGGGATGGCAAAGGAGACGTCATCAAGGGCTTTCTGGGAGCCGTAGTGTTTCGTGATGTTACTGACAACGATGGACATTGAGAATTGTCGATTTGCGAATTGCGATTTGCGAATTGCGAATTGAATTGTCGAATTGCGATTTCCGAATTGAATTGTCGAATTGCGATTTCCGAATTGCGAATGGTACAGTTAATCAGATAATTGATCCCTGAATCGCAAATCGCAAATCGCAAATCGCAAATCAAAAATCCTACCCGTACATGAACTGCCCGAGGTTGGCGAAGGCTGATGTCGGGTTCACGCAGCAGACAGGTATTTTAGAGCTGTTGGCAATGATCTCCTGCTCCTTCGCACCTATGACGTAATCTGCAAAGGTGATATCCTTGGTGGTCATTATCAGGATCAGGTCAGCCTTCATCTCGTTGGCGGCCTCCAGGGTCCTTTCGGCCAGCTTGTCAGAGGGCACCTCCTTGATATCATATTCTATATTATTCTGAATGAGCATCCTCACTGCATAGTTGAGGTTCAGGTTGGCTTTCTTGGCCAGCGACTCATCCTTGCGGGTGGTTTTCAGGATGTGGATCTTCGAGTCAAAGTATTTTCCCATGAAGATAGCCATGGAGAGCTTCTCCTTCTCCTCTGCCCTCCAGTCGATGGGGCATACGATATTGTGATACCGCTCCTGGTCGTCAGGCGGTGCCTGTACCACTATGTAGGGAACCTTAGACTTGGCTATTACTTTCAGCGCCCAGCTGCCGGTGATCTTCTGCATGCCGCTCATGCCGTGTGTTCCCATCACCACCAGCGAAGCTCCGCGGTCGTTGGCAAATTCAGGGATCTGTTTGAAGATGGTGCCACGCTGGACGTGCGTTTTCACCTTGACACCGTACTGACGCTCCACCTCGTTGCCCTTGATATTCATGGCAGCCTGTTTAGCCTTGATACCCCCCTCGGTGGTTATCTTTTCCACAATGTGCAGAAGGCAGATATCATTGTGTGTCATACGTGATATCTTGATGGCATGCTGCAATGCATAATCCGTCACCGGAGTGAAATCCCATGGCACTACAATTATCTTGCTGTCGACTTCCATAATGTTAGCATTTACCGTTATCAGAAGTAAAATTACCTCTTTTACATGATTAATCAAATAGCAGTATATCCGTAGAAAAACGGACGTGGATGGTGAAAAATTGCTTTTGTGCACAAAAACAGTGCCATTTGTCAACTCTTCATTCTGCAAAGATCAACAAAATGCTATTTTTGTGAGTGTATAGGATAATGGTATTCATGAAGAGGGAAAGAGTAAAGGAGTTGCTTGCCGGCCATGCTACCGGTGAGAAGGTGCTTGTCAAGGGTTGGGTCAGGACCAAGCGAGAGATCAAGAATGTGGCGTTTGTGGCGCTGAATGATGGTTCAACCATCAACAACATACAGATTGTCATTGACATAAATGCATTTCCCGCCGACCTGCTCAGGGATATCACCACCGGGGCAAGTCTGGCTGTCACCGGTACACTTGTCTCTTCACAGGGCAAGGGTCAGAGCGTGGAGATCACCGCCTCGGAGGTCACCCTGCATGGCAAGTGTGATCCGGAGACATACCCGCTTCAGAAGAAGGGCCATTCAATGGAGTTCCTGCGCGAGATAGCGCACCTGCGATTTCGCACCAACACTTTCGGGGCAGTGATACGCATACGGCACGCCATGTCATTTGCCGTCCACAAGTACTTCAACGACAGGGGCTTTTACTACCTCCACACTCCGATTATCACCGGCAGTGACGCCGAAGGGGCAGGCGAGATGTTCCATGTCACCACCCTCGACCTGGAGAACATACCCCGTACCAGGGAGGGGGAGGTGGATTATGAGAGGGACTTTTTCGGCAAACCCACCAACCTGACTGTATCCGGCCAGCTTGAGGGTGAGCTGGGAGCCCTGGCCCTGGGAGAGATATATACCTTCGGTCCCACCTTCCGTGCCGAGAATTCCAACACTCCGCGCCACCTGGCCGAATTCTGGATGATAGAGCCGGAGATGGCCTTCTGGGATATCACTGACAACATGGACCTGGGGGAAGATTTTACCAAATACCTTATAAGGTACGCACTTGACAACTGCAGGGAGGATCTCGAATTCCTCAACAAGATGATAGACAACGCCCTGATAGAGAGGCTGGAGTTCGTGCTGGCCAACAGCTACATGAGACTGACCTACACCGAGGCGGTAGAGATACTTGAGAAGGCCAGTCGCAAATGGGAGTACCCGGTTGGCTGGGGTCGTGACCTACAGGCTGAACATGAGCGTTACCTTGTTGAGACTCACTTCAAAAGGCCGGTGATACTCACTGACTACCCGATGAGCATCAAGGCGTTTTATATGAAACAGAATGATGACGGCAAGACGGTGAGAGCGATGGATGTGCTCTTCCCCGGCATTGGCGAGATCATAGGCGGTTCGCAGAGAGAGGAGGATCTGGACAAGCTTACCGGGAGGATTGAAGAGCTTGGACTGCCGCTGAAGGATCTGTGGTGGTATCTTGACACCAGGAAGTTTGGCACGGCGCCACACTCAGGATTCGGCCTGGGCTTCGAGCGCCTGATACTCTTCATGACCGGTATGTCTAATATCCGCGATGTGATACCTTTCCCGCGTACTCCCCGTAATGCCGGGTTCTAAAGTTTTTAAGTGAAGTAGCAATGCTCGACCAGAAATTACAACAGAAGCTGCTCCAGAAGCTTTCCCCGCAGCAGATACAGATGATCAAGCTGCTGGAGGTGCCTGCCATGCAGCTGGAGCAGCGTATCAAGAAGGAGCTGGAGGAGAACCCGGCACTGGAGGAGGGGCCTGATGAGGAGGATGTCAGTGCTGAGCAGGAGGAGGATGTTGATGATGAGATGGAACAGAGGGAGGAGGATGAGTTTGGCCTCGACGATTACCTCAATGATGAGGACATCCCCGATTACCGGCTGCAGGTAAACAATGCCTCGAAGGATGATGACCGAAGGGATCAGATACCCTATGCATCGGGCTCAACCTTCCACGAGAGTCTTATCTCGCAGTTCAACCTCAGGACTGACACTGAGCGGGAAGAGATTCTCGGGGAATACATTATAGGAAACATTGATGACGACGGTTACCTCCGCCGTGAGGTTGAGAATATGGTTGATGACCTCGCCTTCCTGCAGAATATTACCACCGATGAGGAGGAGCTCAATGCCATCCTGAAGATCATACAGGATCTTGAGCCTGCAGGTGTCGGTGCCCGTGACCTGCAGGAGTGCCTGCTGCTGCAGATAGAGCGGAAGGACCAGTCAGTGCCAGCCGTGGCTCTCACCCGTACGGTGCTCACTGATTACTTCGAGGAGTTCTCCAGGAGGCACTATGAAAAGATAATGGCGAAGCTGATGATCAGCGAGGAGGAGATGAAGAGTGTCATTGACGAGGTGCTGAAGCTCAATCCCAAACCCGGGGGAGTTGTCGCCGACGCCTTTAACAGGTCAGCGCAGCAGATCATTCCTGATTTCATCCTTGAACAGACTGACGAGGGACTGGAGCTGAGCCTGAACAACCGCAACATCCCGGAGCTGAGGATCAGCAGGGGGTACAGTGAAATGCTCGAATCCTACTCGCGTGACAAGGCATCGGGGAAACAGAACCGTGATGCCATCATGTTTGTCAAGCAGAAGCTGGATGCGGCGAAGTGGTTCATCGATGCCATGAGGCAGAGGCAGAACACTCTGCTTCTCACCATGAATGCCATTCTGGAGTACCAGAAGGAGTATTTTGAGGAGGGCGACGACACCAAACTGAAGCCCATGATACTCAAGGATGTGGCTGAGATGACAGGGCTTGACATCTCTACCATATCGCGTGTGGCCAACAGCAAATACATACAGACTCACTTTGGCATCTATCCGCTCAAATTCTTCTTTTCCGAGGGAATGCAGACCGATGCAGGCGACGAGGTCTCAACACGCGAGATAAAGCGGATCCTCCAGGAGTGTCTCAGCAATGAGGACAAGCGCAGACCGCTTACCGACGAGAAGCTGACGAAGATACTGCAGGAGAAGGGATACCAGATTGCAAGGCGTACGGTGGCTAAATACCGTGAGCAGCTGAACATACCTGTCGCCAGGATGAGAAAGGAGATTACCGGATAAGGAGGGAGTCGGCAGGAACAGGAAGGAGATAACAGGAAGGAGATAACAGGATGAGGAAGGAATTGGAGGATGAGGAGGCAGGCACTATGAATACCGTCAGGAAGCGGCGGCTGGCGTTGGCGGCAGAGGTGCTGTCGGTGGCTTTTCATCCTATATTCATGCCGCTGTACGGACTGCTGATAATCTACAGTTCCCCAACACTGCTCTCGTTTATCCCGCCGGTACAGAAGCGTATGATCTTCATCATGGCAGTGACAAACAACGTGATGCTGCCGCTGGCATTGGCTGTCGTGCTCTGGACCAGGGGAGCAATCAAGACATTCAATGCCCGGGATCGCAATGAGAGAGTGCTGCTTCTCACCTTTGCACTGCTGATGTACACCCTGTCGGCGGGGCTGCTGATGAAGATGCAGGTGCCGCTGCTGTTCAGGGCCTATTTTATCTCCCTTGCCGTTGTAACCCTCATTACCCTGATTATTACCTCGTTCTACATGATATCACTGCATGCAGCCGGCATAGGTGGGCTGATTGTACTGATTGTCTTCATGATACTTCTCTATGACATACGCACGGTATGGCAGCTGGTTACGGTGATCGTGACCGGGGGTGCGGTTATGTCATCAAGGCTCTGGCTAAATGGCCACACCCCCACCGAGGTGTGGACCGGTCTCTTCGCGGGAGCGGCGACAATGGCGCTCTCACTCCTTCTTCTTCTCAGGTAGCATATCCAGTGCCTTCTCCAGCGCCTTCTCCAGCAGAGGGGCAGCATCGGGCAGTTCTTCCCGTGCATATTCCGTGTTGCGGTCCGGGAATGCACCTCCTGGCGGTTCCACACTGTTGTCATCCGGGTTGGAATTAATAAGGAGATCAGCCGGACTGCCGTAAATTCCTGTCAGTGTACCGGCCGGGCTGATGTACCGCAGGAGTTCACTCGGCCTGATATCTTCCTGGCTGACGGTCACAAACCCCAGGCGCCTGTTGAGGTATCTGCCCAGATACTCCTGTTCCGTCTGACCGGGAGTGGGTATGAGGATCGCGCCCCTGCGCAGTGACATCAGCTCCATAATTGTTGTGTATCCTGCCCTGGCTATTATCCTCGAGGCTTCAACAAGATATCTTTTCATTGTCGCGGTGTCAGGATTGGTTACGACGGTTATCTCCTGATTTACTGTCAATTTCGGATGCAGTGGGGTGGCACTCAGAATGACCAGCGGCATCTCTGTGACTGCGGCGGTCACCTTCTCAAGGAGTATCGTCCTCTGGGGTTCGGGCCCCGAGAGAATGAGGCAGCAATAGGGTTGGACGGGAGGATACTTACCGGCGGCGGGGGAGGTAGCTGGGTTGGCAGAAGTCCGGGTGGTGGCGGCGGAGGTAGCAGGGTTGGCTGAAGTCCGGGTGGTGGCGGCGGAGCTGGCGTGGAAAGAGGGGCTGGCGAAGGGGCTGGGGGTGGCAGATGCAGTGTCAGAGCCGGGAACGGTATCAGCAGCGGAGGAGACGCAGGTGTTCTGACTGGCGGTGGTAATGGCTCCGGAGGAGGGACCGGCAGAGTCGGAGGCTGCGCAGGAACCGGAGGCAGAAGCAGGCAAGCCACCTTTGAGCGAAATGACTGTTCCGAATCTTGAGAGCGGCCCGCAATAGCAAATGTTCTCCGGCAGCGGCAGGTCATGCGAGAGCCTGCCGGAGAGGTTTACAGGACCGGGGTAATCGGGTACCAGGCAGAGGTCGAAACTGCTGATTATCATCCGGTGAATCCGTTCCCCCAGAGGTTCCATCAGCCTTAGCCACTTCGGAAAGGCGATGCGGAGCTGGTGGGTGACATAGACTGAACAGATCTTTCGATGCCGGAATCCGAACCTGCTGTCGGAGATGATCAGGTCAGGCTGCAGGCGTGAGGCCAGTCGCCTGAGGTGGTAATATTCGCTGACAGACGACGCTATGATGCGGGGCAGCTGCAGGAATATGCATAGGTATTGAGGCAGGTGGCGCGAGTATCTTATACGTACTCCCCTTATCTCCGTAATGCTGATTTCGGGGAGTTCGCTGCTGACCAGCGGAATAAGGCTTTTATCGACCCCGAGGATCACCTGATGGCCTCTCCTCTTCAGCTCCGCGGCCAGGGGGATCATCCGGCCGGCATGTCCGAAACCCCAGTTCAGGGGGCTGATTAATATTCTTCTGCCGCCCATGCCTTTTAACCGGAGACTGATGCCGGTATCCCGAGTGCCTCCACCCTCTCCGCTATTGCATGCAGCTCGCCGGCCGGCACTTTCATGAGCTCATTGCCGTCAGGAGTATCGCGGTCAATGGTATATATCATCACCGACTGAGGCTTCAGCCGGGAGATAACCTCCAGCCATGCGGCGACCTCCTCAGGGGTGGCATTGTCAATGACCTCACCGTCGCAACGGCCTCTCACGAAGAGGGTCTGTATGATGAATTCTCCCCTGAAATCGCCAAGGTAAGTCTCATATCGTGACAGGTCAAAGGGATGGCGGGGCCGGTTCATTTTCCTGACAGTTTCAGGAAAGACGGAGTCGAGCTTGAGGATATTCATATCGACTTTCTTCAGGGCGTTGCGAACGCTTTTCCTATGTATCATTGAGCCGTTGGAGAGTACGGAGACCTTTGTCTCCGGGAAAAACTCATTGCGGAGGGCAACAGAGTCATCTATGATGCCGGCAAAATCAGGATGCAGTGTTGGCTCTCCGTTACCTGCGTATGTAATTACATCAGGCGCTGCTCCCTTCTCCCTCATCTCCGAAAGTTTTTCCCGCAGCGCCTCCCGTACTGCTTTGCGGGAGGGAAGGGCCTCACTGTTGCCGTCACCGGCGTGTGTCCAGCCGCATTCACAGTAGATGCAGTTATACGAGCATACCTTGCGGTTGAGAGGAAGCAGGTTGATGCCCAGCGAGACGCCGAGGCGGCGACTGCGCACCGGTCCGAATACTATGCTGTCAAAGAGGAAAGTCGGCATGGTAGCTGTAAGTTCAGGTTTCAAATTTACAATAATCCGGATAGCTTTTTCCGGGCAGCAGTTGCAGAAGGAGCGGGGCATGCCAATAACAGCCTGCCTGCCATGGCCTCGGACGGCAGCCTGAAATGAGGCAGTTTCGGGTTACAGTAATCTCCGAACCCTGGTTTCCGGAAGCAGCCGCAGCCGGTGCAGGTCGACCGGCTCCAGCAGCAGCAGTCCCGGCCTCTTGCCGGGCTCCAGTGATCCGAGGGTCTCTTCCATCCCCAAAGCCCTGGCTCCATTGAGGGTGCCCCACCGGATGATCTCCCCGAGGGGCAGCTCCGGAGCGGCATCGTGCAGCAGCCTCAGCTCGGTGATAATGCTGAGGCTGTTGTTTGAGGCCAGGCTGTCAGTCCCGGTTACGATCCGGCCGGTGAGCTCCCTGAGGAGATGCACCGGTGGAAGAGTGCCTGTTATTTGCAGGTTGGAGGAGGGGCATAGGCAGAACCAGGTGTTGTCTGCTGCTGCCAGCAGCTCCGCCTCGGGCCGGGTGATAACCGTATTATGTACCAGTATCAGCCGCCGGCATCGGGCCGCCAATGCCAGGGCCCGGTTGGCATGGTCGTCTGTCATCGTGCGCTCCTCATCCGACTCCAGGAGGTGGAGCGAGAGGATTGATTCGGGAGTAATATGGGACAGGATAAGTGAGAACAGCTCTTTTGATGAGGAATACAGGGAGTGCGGGGTGATGTGATGTTTCAGTCGTGCAGACTCCGCGGCGGCGGAGACGGCGAGGGCCTCGCTGATCCTCGTAGCGGCGAGGAGAGGGTCTGATCCGAACACCTCAATGAAGGTGATCCATTCTATGGAGCTTCTGCCCTTGATTTCAAATGAGGCGGTGCCGTTGCTGATGTCTCCGCAGGCCACCGTTCCTTCCGACACCATCATCTGCCCGGCCTTCTCCGCCGCCGCGGCTATCTCACGGGGCTGTGCGGCGCGCTGCCCGCGCACGGCGGCAATGAACTGCTGCAGTCCGCCACCGGCAGGAATCTGTCCGCCGAGGTGCGACAGCTCAAGATGATTGTGGCAGTTGATCAGTCCCGGAATAATGATGCCGTTATAGAACTCCGTGCCGGCGCTCTCTTTCAGATTGCCTGCGCTATCTTCAACGGAGACTACGGTGCCGTCATCGGCGGCGGTGATCACTCCCCGTTTCAGGGGTTCTCCGGCTGAGGTAAAGAGATATTGTGCCGAGATCTTCCTCATGATCACTCCGGGGTGGCAAACTCATTGACCCTCAGGCTTATGTTGGCTATGCGCGCATGTTTCTCCCAGGTGCCTGGCTGGTTGTCATGGTTGAGGAGCCATCCCCTTACCCGCACTCCTGTGACGGAGTCGAGCGACTTGCGTGTTACGACATTTACGAACTCACCTGACTTCATAAGCCGTACTTCACGCCAATAGTCGCGCCTCTCATTCCCGGTGCTGTCGGTATAGCTGAAGAAGACCGTCACCCTGGGGTTCAGGCTCCTGTCATCCTCAAAGAGCTTGATATCTGCACTCAGCACATATTCGCCGGGGATTTCCGCTGGTATGTCGAACCAGACCGGATCACGGGTGAAGTTCTCAGGGAAGAGGTAGCTGGCGTTGCCGGGCCAGAGGTTCCCGGAGACAGTCGGTTCAGCCGGGGCCTCTGCGGCCATCACCTCAGTCTCCAGTCTCAGGAGGTTGGCGGTGACCCTGTCATAGAGCCTTGAGAGTCGCTTCGGCTTTTCGGTGAAATAGTATCTGAGTGTCGCATCAAACTGCTCCAGGGTGTGACCGTGGCTTTTGATGACGTCGATATAATTGAGGATGGAGTCTCGCTGTGCCCAGGTCTCTCTCATAATGCTTATATCAAGCATACCGGCGGTGAGATAGGTGTCGGTGAGTATCTCCACCATATCATTCTCCGAAATAAGCATCCTGGCCGGCGGCTTGTTACCGTCCCTGTTGCCACAAGCTGTCAGCATCAGGATGGCGGCAGCAACCGCGATTATATTCTTCCGTGGGCTCATCTGTTTTACTTGTTTGTCTCTCTGAGGTATCTGCGCGAAAGGTAGTGTACCGGGTACCAGGCAGCGGCGTACCCGATTGCCAGCACTGTGGCTGCCACGGTGAAAAAGTCGGCCAGCTGCATCTTTACCGGGTAGGCATCAATAAGCAGTGAGTCTCCGGCGAGCTTAACTATCCCGAAGTGTTGCTGGGCTTCACAGAGTATGAATCCGGTCAGCAGGCCGATGACCGTTCCTATGATGGATATCATCCATCCCTCGTAGATGAAGATTCGCTTTATGAGCCGGTTGTCGGCCCCGAGGCTCTTCAGTATGCTTATGTCCCTCTCCTTCTCTATGATCAGCATCGTCAGTGACCCTATGATATTGAATGATGCAATGATCAGTATGAAGGAGAGGATGACGAAGATGGCCAGCCGCTCGGCCTTCATCACCTTGTAGAACATCTCCTGCTGTTCATACCTGTTCTGTACCAGGAAATCATTGCCCATGAGCTCCCTGATGGCCTCCTGTGTCTTCTTCTGATCGGCCCCGGGCTTCATCCTGACCTCGATGGAGCTTACTTCGGCAGTATAATCGAGCAGTTCGCGGGCGAAGTCGATCGGCAGGAACAGGTACTTTGAATCAAACTCCTGTTCCACGGCAAAGATGCCTGAGAGGAAGATATACCTTCTTGTAAACTCATTCTCAGGGCTGGCGCTCAGGCGTGCCTTCCGGTCGGGTATGTAGATGGCCAGCGGCGAGACGAAGTTAAGCCTCATTCCCAGGTAGTTGGCCACTCCCAATCCTGCCACGGCGTAGGGTCTTCCGTTTTCGGCTCTGAGGATGAACTCGCCGTCCCACATGGCGGTGTCGAGGTCAGTGACCTCGGTGTAGTTCAGAGAGACTCCCTTTATGGTGGCTATATATTGCTGTTCGTCATAGCGGAGCAGGGCATTCTCCTCCACTGTCTCCGCGAAGACCTCAACGCCGTCAATGGAGGCTAGCTTTGTCAGCATAAGGGTGTCAGGGGTGAAAACCTTGCCGCGGACAGGGGTGATACGTATCTCCGGGTCAGAGGTGCTGAAGATGCTCTTCACCATCTCCTCCAGTCCGTTGAATACCGAGAGTATGGTTATCAGAGCCATGGTTCCCACGGCCACGCCGGCGACCGATATGGCGGAGATCACGTTGATGGCGTTCCGTGATTTTTTCGCGAAGAGATATCTTCTTGCTATGTATAGCGAAAGCTTCATCGGCTTTTCCGTGCGATAACCAGCAATCCCGTGCCCTCCTTATGTCTCATGCAGAGGTCAGCTGTGTTGAGCAGCAGTACAAACGGCATCACGGCAAGATAATAGAAAGGGAGGAGAATAAAGAAGAGTTTTGATGTCGAGAGCATCGTTACCGGGTATTTCATGGAGAGTCGCCAGGCTATGCTGCCCGGCGTGCCATAGGTATATTCCACGGATACGCTGTCAAAGCCTGCGTCGGTGAGCTTCTCCGTTATCTCTTCACGTCCGTATCCGTTGCGCACATGTTCCCCGATGAATGAGCTGTCGGCTGCCGAGTGAACGTCAGAGCCGCCTCTGTCGGAGGGCGTGGAGATGACAAGGTATCCTCCCGGGTTCATCATGGTAAAGAACGATGCGAAGACTGTGCGGTCCTCTTCGATGTGCTCCATCACATCAACGCAGAGGATGAGGTCATAACTCCCGCTGCTCTTCCAGGTAACCAGGTCTGCTTCAATGGCCTGTACTCTCTCCGCGACACCTGCGGCAGCGAAAAACCGGTTGCAGTCAGCTACCTGTTCACTCTTGATATCGGCGGCGGTGATCCCGGATCGCTTAAATTTTCTTGCCATCCACCAGGAGTACTGGCCGAAGCCCATGCCTGCGTCAAGGATTGATGCCGGTGATGGCAGGCGCGGAGCCAGTCGTTTCAGGGCCTTCCGCACATGCCATGAGCGAAGGAGAAGAATATTGAGAAGCAGGTAAAAGAGCCTGCGCAGCAGCTTATGGCGGTTGAACAGCCGTCCGAGGGGCTCTTTCACGGGGTCGTAGTCCATCAGCCCTATTCCTTGAGAAGGTTGGTAATGTTGTCGATGTAGTCGTTACTGTCGTCAAGGAAGAATGCTATCTCCGGTACGATGCGCAGCTGGTTGCGAACCTTGCGGCCGAGCTCGTACCTGATCTTCGGTACACCGGCATGCAGCACTGCCATGGTCTCCTCAGCCTTATCAGAGGGGAAGATGCTGACCCAGGTTTTTGCCAGGGCGAGATCAGGACTGACACGCACGGTGGTTACGGAGATCATCTTTCCGGGAGCCAGCTCTGCGGCATGATGCAGGATAATCTCCGCCAGCTCCTTCTGTATCAGTCGTGCAACCTTCTTCTGCCTTGTTGATTCCATTTCAGTTGATTTACCCGGCAAAAATACAAAAATAGTTGCAGTGGCGGGGAAAACAGGATATGTTCGCTCCGGGCCGGCGAAGGCAGCCGGCAGAAACCATGGCGGTGCTCTCAGATGCGGAAGGTGACATGCCGGGGCCACGGCTGCCACGGGCAGCAGGGCGGGGCATGTATGCCGGGAGGCGGCAGCCTCTTTGTAGTCTGAGGGGGGAGCAGATTCGTTATTTATCCCTATTTTTGTGATGCAAAAAACGAATTTTTGATGGATACGGTAGTAAGCGGCATCAGGCCGACGGGTAACCTGCACCTTGGAAACTATTTCGGGGCACTGAAGAATTTTCTCAGGATGCAGGATGAGAATTCCTGTTTTTTCTTCGTGGCAGATTATCATTCGCTCACCACGCACCCTCATCCTGACGATATCCATGGTAACATACGGCAGGTGCTGGCCGAGTACCTTGCTGCCGGCATTGACCCGGAGAAGGCTACGGTTTATGTACAGAGTGATGTGCCGGAGGTGGCCGAGCTCTATCTTCTGCTGAACATGAATGCCTATGTGGGTGAGCTGGAGCGCACCACATCGTTCAAGGAAAAGATACGGCAGCATCCTGACAACATCAACGCCGGGCTGCTGACCTATCCCGTGCTTATGGCTGCCGACATCATTATTCACAGGGCGCACAAGGTGCCGGTTGGTAAGGACCAGGAGCAGCACCTGGAGATGACCCGACGTTTTGCCCGGAGGTTCAACACCATGTACGGTGTTGACTTTTTCCCTGAGCCCGATGCATACAATTTCGGGAAGCAGCTGATCAAGATACCGGGACTCGACGGTACGGGCAAGATGGGCAAGAGCGAAGGCAACGGCATCTTCCTTGCAGACACCCCCGCGGAGATACGTAAGAAGGTGATGAGGGCCGTGACTGATACAGGGCCTGAGAAACCGGGCTCGGAGCCATCAGAGCCGGTGAGAAACCTGTTCACCATCATGGAGGTGGTCTCCGATCCCTCAACGGTGGAATATTTTCGCGAGAAGCATGCCTCATGCGAGATAAGGTACGGTGACATGAAGAAGCAGCTGGCCGAGGATGTGATCAGGGTCACCGAGCCCATCAGGGTACGCATCAATGAGATACTCAATGACCCGGACTATCTGAGGAAGGTGGTGGCTGCCGGAGCAGAAAAGGCCAGGGCCAGCGCGCGCGCTACCATCAGTGCGGTGAGGGAGATAATAGGCTACAGGCCCTTCTGACAGTCATGGCAGGGAAGGTCTGATCACAGACAACATATTCTCTGATTGCCGCAGTTTACCGGTTGATCACCGGCTGCCTGTTCTCATGACAGCTGCCGGCGTTCAGACGTTCACCACCGGGGCCCTCTCAAAGGGAGCATTCCTGTCAAAGAGATAGCGGTAGGTGATGTGTGTCTTGATCACCGTGGCCCCTATCTGGTCAGCGAGATGCATCATTGACGGGTTAAAGTCGCCGATCCAGTTCAGTTCCAGTTCCCTGTACGGAAAACCTTTGGACATTGCCAGCCTGGCAAATGACATGATGAGAGCTCCCTCCACGCCCTTGCGCTGATGTTCGGGGACGATTCCGAATATCAACCCGAAAGCTTTATCAAGCTCCTTCCGGATGTAACGATACCACAGGAATTTCAGCCTGCCAATATGGTTAAGCTTGCCGTTGAGATGCCTTACTATCTGGTTTATCTCGGGGAGCATCAGGAAGAAGCAGACGGGCTCGTCGCGGTAGAACCCGAACCAGAGCAGCTTTTCATCGAGCACTGGTTTTATACTCTTGAGCATCAGCCTGGCATGGCCTTCACTGATGGTCTTGACCCCGGGGAAGCAGGCCCATCCCTTGTTGTGGACGATCATGAAGTTACGGGCTATATCACGCATCTCGCCACGGGTCATATACCTGAAGGTGTAGTCAGGATTGCTGAATATCCTTTCGGCCTTCTCCCTGATGACGTTGCTGAGGCGGCTGTCATCTATAGGTATATGATAGGTGTATTGCTCAAAGTAGTTTCTGAAACCGTATGATTCGAAGAGCTCCCGGTAGTACGGCGGGTTGTAGGGCATGCAGTAGTTTGGCGGCAGAAAGCCGTCGACCAGCAGTCCCCACCAGCGATCGCGCTCACCGAAGTTCTCAGGACCCTCCATGACCGTCATACCGTTCCCGGCCAGCCAGTCGCGGCAGGCATCGAACAGCATGTGGGCCGCCTCCCTGTCGTTGATGCATTCAAAGAAGCCCATCCCTCCAACAAGATCCTCATCCTTGTGGCCTATCTTTTTACTGTAAAAAGCCGCCACCCTGCCGACAGCTTTCCCTGAGGCATCCTTCAGCAGCCACCTGATGGCGTCACCGTGCCGGAAGAGTTTGTTTGAGGAGGGGTTGAAAACCTGTTCTATGTCTTTCACCAGCGGCCTGATCCAGTTACTGTCACCACTGTTGATGCCTGCAGGCAGATCATGGAATTCCCTGATATCCTTTTTACTTTTTACTTCAACAAGCTGCAGTGAGCTTACCATTACCCCATAAGTTTCGAACAGGGCAGAAATTTAGTCAAACATATTGTAAAAGCAAAATCCGGGCTGATTCCGGGCCTCGCCGTCAGAACTTCACCCTGGCTGAGAAGATGAAGTTTCTTCCTGCTGCAGCGATGCCGGATGAATATGGCCTGTACCTTAGATCAAGGAGGTTTTCCACCCCGGCAGTCAGGTCAACCCTGTTGCTGAAGTTGTAGGAGCTCTTGAGGTTCAGGGTGAACCAACCCGGTGAGCAGGGGTTGCCATTCCCGTCGGTGGCATAGAGATACGCCTTGTCCTTCTCGCTGGGTGCAAGTCTGTCGTATGTCACCCTGCCGTTCCAGGCGGCATAGAAGTCCGCCTTGAAATAAGATCTCTCCAAAATTAAATGGGTTGTGCCGAACATGGGCGGCACATGGCGAAGGGGCTCATCCTCGTTATCATGTCCGCCGGTAAGGGTCAGGGCTGTCTTTATTCTGATGAAGTTTGCAGGTTTCAGTTCTGCCTTAATCTGTGTGCCGTAGACAATGGCATATCCTGCGTTGACCATGGCCTGAACCCGGCTCTCCTCGCCCATATATTCAACGGTCGGCTGACCGTTGAAGAGGAAGTCGCGTCTTACCATGGCGTTATCAAGCCATGAGAGGAAGAACGACGCATCTGCCCGCAGCATTTTCCCGATCTCCCTGGAGGCGCCGAGGTCTATGTTGTAAAGATACTCCGGCCTGAGGTCAGGGTTGGGTACCACCAGTACACCGGGGGCTGATTCGAATACCTTCCCAAGGTCATCAAGGTTCGGTGCCCGGAAGCCGGTGGAGAGGTTTGCGGTCAGCTCGGTGCGGCTGTCAGGCCTGTATACTGCCCCTGCAGCACCGGTGACTGCATTGTTGGCAGTCTCGATGGAGGTGAAGGGCAGATTGTAGAAGGAGTTGTCGGCGATCTCCGAACTGAGTGAGACAAAATTGTACCTGGCACCGGTATTGACGGTGAACTTGCTGCTCAGGTTGAACTTGTAGCCGAGGTAGAGGGAGAAACTGTTATAGATATTCCGGCCGTTCGGATAACGTGATCCGGCAGGCTCTGTCACACCGGTAATGATATCTTTTACATCAGCGGTGCTCTTTATATTGTTTCTGACATACTCTGCTCCGTAATAGAGCAGGTTGTTGTTCTCTTCGTTGAGCTTGTCAAAATCGATGTTTGCTGACCAGATGCCTACCTTCTCAAACTGCTCGTTCAGGCTAGTGCCGTTGATCTTTCGGTCGTGGCGGCTCTCCCGGTAATCCTGTCTTGCCACAGTTACCTTGGCCTGATCAAAGAGTGCCGACGGTTTCTTGTAGCTGACCGTCGAGCTGGTCATCATCCATATCTGCGGTCCGTAGTACCAGTCGCCATACCTCAGGGTATTATCCCTGATCTGTATCAGCCTGTCATAGCGTGGCACATCGGATATGCGGGAATAGTGATTTGCAAGGATCACATCGAAGTTCTTTCCCGCCTTGAAGCGTAGTTTGTTGGTGGTATTGAGCTGTGTGTAGCCTGATGCGGTCTGCCGGCGGGGTTCGTCATTCACAATCACGGTATCGCCGGTGGCAGTGCGTTCCTGGTACATATTACGCAGGTATTCAGGATGTTTCCGGGAACCCATCATCAGGTCGCCGAAGTCAGACCACGAAGCTGAAGTGAAGAAGGCCACCCTCCGTCCGCCCACGTTAAGGTCGGCATGGTATGTCTGTTCCCGGGTGGCAGTGGAGTAACGGGCCATGGCTTCCGCCCTGTGAAGGACCGAGTCGCCGGTGGAGAAGAGTGCCCTCTTGGTGTGAAAGTCCATCACTCCCCCCAGGGCATCACTGCCGTACATGGTTGCTCCCGGGCCGAATATCACCTCGGTGCGTTCTATTACGTTGGGGTCAAGAGAGATCACGTTCTGGATGTTGCCCTCCCTGTAGATGGCGTTGTTCATCCTTACGCCGTCGATGTTAATGAGCACCCTGTTGGTGGCGAAGCCTCTCAGCATCGGGCTGCCGCCGCCGAGCTGGCTCTTCTGTACGAAGACATCGCCGCTGAGGGTGAGCAGGTCCGCGGTGGTCTGCGGGTTGTGTATCCTGACGGTGGGTAAGGGTATGGTGCTGATGTGGTTCGGCACCTCATCGGATCTCTGTTCCCACCGGTTGGCGGAGACTATAAACTCTTCGACCTCAAAGGTCTTTACCTCAAGACGGATTACCCAACCGGCCTGTCTGATCTCTTCCGGGGTGAAGGAGACCCTTTCATACGAGAAATGCTGGAAGAAGACCGGTTTCCCGGCAGGGAATCCTTTCAGGCTTACTTTCCCCGCATGATTGGTATAGCCGAACTGTGATTTTGATTCGTTGTAGACTGCGACATCAGCCACCGGCTTGCCGTCATCAGCGTCAAGCACAGTCACCGTCTGAGCGACAAGGTTCACAAAGGGCAATAGAAAAAGAAGGAGGAACAGATATTTCTTCATTGCGAGAAATTTAAAAAGCGATAGATGATGCACAAAAAGTATTCCATAAAATGTCAGTCAGGCTATGTTTCTCAGCATACCCTGCGGCAGGTGCGGGAATACGCCGTGGCATAACCTGCCGGCACACGGTGCCGGCTGCCCCTCGTCAAACTGCCCTGCCTGCCGGCACACGGTGCCGGCTGCCCCGTCCGCCACCTTGCTCTGCCCCTCCGCGACCTTGCTCTGTCCCCGGCATGCGGCACACTGCTGCCCCCTTCGCGACCTTGCTCTGTCCCCGGCATGCGGCACACTGCTGCCCCGTCCGCCACCTTGCTCTGCCCCCGGCATGCGGCACACTGCTGCCTCTCCGCCACCTTGCTCTGCCTCTCCGCCACATGGTCCGGGATAGCCCCTGCCACATCGCTACGGCAATATATGCAATAGCAAAGTAATATTTTATATTTTTGAGTTCAGATAATTACCTGAGAAATAATGCGCAGGAGAACAGGGATAGTACTGGTTGTTCTTTTTGCCGCAGCGCTGGCTGTGGCGGCTTACTTTATTCGGCGTGACAAGCAGGTGGTTGTTGTTGATCCCTGGGTGGCGGTACCCTCTGACGCATTCATGGTGCTGGAGACTGGTGACTTCCCGGAGCTTCTCACCGGGATCACCGATCCGGCAGGAATGATAACCAGGCTTTCCGGGCTCTCATGGGCGGCTTCACTGCTGGATGCCGCTTCCGCTATTGACAGTATCACCGGCGGGCGTGAGGTGCGTGAGGTGCTCAGCAACAAGAGAGTGATCATCTCGTTTCATGCAGGAGAGAGGGGCACTGTCATGCCCCTGGCGGTGGCAGGTACGGGCACGGCTGTCACTCCGCGACGTCTCAGCAGCCTGCTCAGCGCCTCGGGTGCTTCTGTCACCGATGCCAGGGACCTGGGGGGCACAAGAAGGTACAGTGTCACCTATGGCAGGGGCAGCAGTGTGAAGGAGATACATCTGGCCCTCACCTCCGGCATTGTGATCGCAACGCCTTCTCCCGCACTGCTCTCAGCAGCTCTCGACAACAAGGGTGCCGGCACCGACATAAGGCAACAGCAGGGGGTGTCTCCGGTGGTACAGGCCTCAGGCAAGGATGCCGACCACATATTCATTCTGTTCAGGAACCTGCCCGCCTTTCTCCGCTCGTTCATCCCTCCCGATAATATCACCAGGGTGACCACGGCAGCCATTGCCGCAGGGGGTGATATCAGCGCCACCGAGGAGGGTCTCTTTATCAGCGGCTTTCTTACTACCTCCGCCACTGGCACCGGGGCAGACATGGTCAGGGAGGTGCCTCCCGCCGGCAGCGGGGTGCATGAGCTGCTGCCTGCAAAAACAGAGCGTTACACCACCGTTATGAGACGGGCTTCACTTCAGGGTGAGACTGCCTCCGATGCTGCATCGGTAAATGCCAGTGACCTGGCCCTGATACTGAGTCCGTATACCGGTTCCGAGGTTACCAATGCCACGGTGCCTGCAGGAAGAAGCAGCGAGAAGGTGAAGATCTTCAGGATGACCGACAGGCAGTCGGCAGAGCAGGTACTGCGAAATAGACTCACCGGGAAATACCGCGCCATGGGACTGATGGAGAGTCATTTCATAGCCGCGACAGATGATGCCGACGGCGAAGAGAGGGTCCTGTATAAAATGCCCTTCTCCGGCGTGGCTTCCATACTTTCGGGAGAAAGCGGCAGGGGAGGCGATGACATATGGGTGACTTTTGACAGGTCATACATGATCTTCTCAGCTTCTCCGGAAGCACTCACAAACATCCTCAGGGAATCGGGCAGGGAAAACACCATGATCAATGACCCGGAGTTCAGGCAGATGGAAAGAACCATGCCTACTAAAAGCTCGTGGATCTTCTATTCTTCAGGTGAGGGACTCAGGGACCTGATCAGCAGTTACCTGACACCGGAGGCCGCGGCAGAAATCGGTGAAAACTCGCTGGCAGGCATCGCAGGTGTCGGGCTGAGTCTCACACCCAGCAACAAGATGATCTATGCAGCCCTCTCAGTAAGGTACCGTGACAGCCGTGACCAGCGCCGGCAGCCTGCTCCGGACAGGGTGGCAACCGATGCAGCAGGGGCTGACAGTGAAGCCGCCTCCGGCCGGCAGCTGCTCTGGAGGGTGAAACTTGATGCAGCGGCAGCCGTAAAACCCTTCCTCTTCACCAATCACAATACAGGAGCAACAGAGATATTTATCCAGGATGAAAGGAACAATATCTACCTGATAAGCGCATCGGGCAAGATACTGTGGAAAGCACCCGTCAGGGAGAGGATCACCGGGGATATTTTCATGATTGACTACTACAGGAACGGTAAGAACCAGTTACTCTTTTCCGGCAAGGATTACCTGCACCTCATTGACCGCAACGGCAATTATGTGGACAAATACCCGGTTAAGATGCGTTCCCCGGCCTCCAATACGCTTGCCGTCTTTGATTATGAAAGCAACAAGGATTACCGTCTCTGCATAGCCGGTGAGGACAGGAAGATCTATATCTATGACCGTGCAGGATCACCGGTCAGGGGATGGAACATCTTCACCACCCGCGGCAGGGTTACCGATCCTGTGAGGTTCTTCCGGGTCAGGGGCAAGGATTACCTGATTGCCGCCGACGATCAGGATATATATGTACTTGACCGTACCGGCAACATCCGCGTTGCCCACCAGGAACCGCTCAGGAAGGCCGGAGGGTCAGCCATAAGACTTGCCGGCGGCGATGACAATGCCCTGATCTTCACGGCGCCGGGCGGCACTGTGGTACGACTCTCGTTTGACGGAACGGTAAGCCGGCAGAGCACTGGCACCCTCTCACCATCGCACAGTGCCGATTTCACAGATCTCAACGGCGACGGCACGGCTGACATCATAATTCTCGACGGCGGCAGCCTGAGGATTTTCGGCAGCGACGGCAGCGAAATCAGCTCACATGATCTCGGATCAGGGAGTTTCAGGGGCCCCGTCATCTTCTCCACCGGCAGCAGCGACAGGAGGATCGGGGTTTATGACGCCGAAGGAGAGATGCTCCATCTCTTCAGCAGGACCGGCAGCATTGTCAGCGGTTTTCCGCTGAAGGCGGGAGAATATTACAATATCGGGAGGGTGGTGAACAAAAGCACCTGGAGCCTGCTGACTACTGACGGTGACTCGTATCTTTATAATTACGAACTCCACGCAGGGCCGGGATGAACCAAAACCCTTCCCTCATGAAACCTGAATGGGCACAGACAAGCAATGTCCTATACTTCATGAACCTGCCGCAGAGAACAAGCCTTAATCCTGCCTTCCAGTCCTCGGGCAGAACTTATGTCGGTTTGCCGGGGATATCTGATATATCGTTCCGGCTCGACAATAACTTCCTGAGTTTCTCAGACCTCTTCTCCGGAGGGGTGATATCCGACTCAACCTTTACCATCCTTCAGCCGGGCGAGGATCTTGACAGCTTCCTGGCGGGGCTGGGGGACAAGAACTCCCTGGAGCCGCAGGCAGCGGTGCAGCTCTTCGGCCTGGCGGTCAGCGGGCGGACTCCTTCAGCTGTTTGGCCAGGGCATTGGCAAAGACGAACTCATTGAGCAGTTTGCAGTCGGACTGCAGTATCTGGCTCTTGTTGCCCTCCCAGCATTTCTCGCCCTCCTCGATGAAGATTATCTTTTCACCGTTCTCCATCACGGAGTTCATATCGTGAGTATTGACTATCGTTGTCATGTTCAGCTCCAGGGTAATCTCCCTGATCAGCTCGTCGATCACTATTGATGTTTTAGGGTCAAGTCCCGAGTTGGGTTCATCGCAGAAGAGATAGCGCGGTTTCATGGCTATCGCCCTGGCTATTGCCACGCGTTTCTTCATTCCCCCTGACAGTTCTGAGGGCAGCAGGCGGTTTGAGTCCGTAATGTTCACCCGTTCCAGGCAGAAGTTCACTCTCTCAAGCTTCTCGTCGTAGCTCATGGTGGTGAACATGTCGAGGGGGAACCTCACATTCTCCTCCACGGTCATCGAGTCAAAAAGCGCGCTTCCCTGGAAGAGCATTCCCATCTCCTTTCTGATCTCCTTGCGGGCGCGGAAGTCGAGCTTATTGAAGAGCACGTCACCGTACCAGATGGCTCCGCTGTCTATTTCTAAGAGGCCGACAATGCATTTGAGGAACACCGTCTTGCCGGAGCCGCTCTTGCCGATGATAAGGTTGGTTTTTCCGGGCTCGAAGACGGCGGAGACATCCTTCAGTACCTCGCGTCCGCCCAGCGACAAGGAAATATTTTCGACCCTGATCATGAGAGCAGCAATTGTGTCAGGATGACGTTGACGAGGAGGATGAAGACGCTGCTGTATACCACCGCTTTGGTGCTGGCGCGTCCGACCTCCAGTGAGCCGCCCTCGACAATGTATCCATGGTATGATGATACGGTGGTTATTATGAATGCGAAGAAGAGAGTCTTGATCAGGGCGTAGGTGATGTAATATGGTATGAAGGCATATTGTATGCCGTATATATAATCCGACGAGGTTATTACGCCTGCCGTTGTCCCTACTATCCATCCTCCCGCGATGCCGGTAATGATGCTGATCAGGGTGAGGAACGGGTTGAAGATCAGCGTGGCAACAACCTTGGGGAGTATGATGTATGATGCCGAGTTGACGCCCATGAGCTCGAGTGCGTCGATCTGTTCAGTGATCCTCATGGTTCCTATCTCGGAGGCGATGTTGGAGCCCACCTTGCCCGCAAGGATCAGCGCTACGATGGTGGATGAGAACTCGAGTATGATAGAGTCCCTGGCCCCCAGCCCTATCAGATAGGTGGGATAGATCGGGTTCTCAGTGTTGTAAGCCGTCTGAAGGGTGATGACCGCTCCCATGAAAAAGGATATGATGATCACAATACCTATGGACCTCAGTCCGAGGCTGACAAGCTCTTTCATTGTCTGCCTGTAGTAGATGACCGGTTTCTCAGGCCTGGAAAAGACTTTTCCAAGCAGCATCCAGTAGGCACCGAAACCTGATAAAAATCTGAATGTCATAAAAAATATTTTGTCAAATTTAACAATAATTCACTGCAGATGAAACCCGGCAGGTTTCTGACGGCAGGAATTCTTATATTTGTAATAATACCCAATTGCTTATGAAGGATAAAAACCGCTATCTGCTGATCATGGCCGGTGGTATCGGAAGCCGGTTCTGGCCACTGAGCAGGAAGGAGAAGGCAAAACAGTTTCTTGATATCCTGGGCACCGGAGAGACCCTGATACAGATGACCTACCGTCGGTTCAGCAAGATTTGTCCTGCTGAGAACATCTATGTTGTGACCAATGAGGAGAGCAGTGAGACGGTCGTCAGCCAGCTTGGCATAGCCAGTGACCACGTACTTGCCGAGCCTTTGAGGCGCAATACTGCTCCCTGCATTGCTTACAGCGTCTTCAGGATTATGGCGGAGGACCCTGATGCAGTTATAGCCGTCACCCCTGCGGATCACCTGATAAAGAAGGAGGATGAGTTAAGGAAGGTGATGGATGAGGCTTTCAGGTTTGCCTCGGGTGATGAGGTTCTGCTGACACTTGGCATAAAGCCTGACAGGCCGGAGACAGGTTACGGGTACATACAGGCCAACCTCGATCAGCCTGTCGCGGGGTACACCTCTCTTCACAAGGTGAAGGCCTTCACCGAGAAGCCTGAGCTGGCCATGGCAAAGCTTTTTATTGAGAGCGGCGACTTTTACTGGAACAGCGGCATCTTTATCTGGAAGGCCAGTGCCATACTCGAGGCTTTCAACAAGCATCTTCCCGATATCTATCACAGTTTTTACGACGGGAAGGAGCTCTTCAACACCTCCTCTGAGAAGAAGTTCATCAAGAGGGCCTATGCCCAGTGCAGCAGCATATCCGTGGATTACGGCATCATGGAGAAGGCTGACAATGTCTACGTCATCTGCACTGATCTCGGCTGGAGCGACCTTGGCACCTGGGGTTCACTCTACATGCATACGGAGCACGACAGGAACGATAATGCAATTCTGAACTCCCAGGCCCTGACCTATAATTCTGAGGGAAACATCATCAGCCTGCCCAAGGGCAAGCTGGCGGTGGTGCAGGGGCTTGATGACTACATCATCATTGACAGCGGAGATGTGTTGCTGATTGTTTCGCGCGAAGAGGAGCAGAATCTCAGGCGCTATCTCGAGGATGTCGGCCGGACGGCGGGTGAGGAATATCTCTAGTCGGCCACCTGCGCCAGGGCTACCGTGGCCGGAAGCAGCCTTCAGTCGGCAGTCGGCAGTTTGAGTCTTCGACGCAGGAGGAGACTCAATCCCGCACACGCCTCTGTGCCGATGAAGTCGGGAGTGTCGGGACGGCAGTCCCGGGGCAGGAAATAAAAAGGGTGTCTCATCTTATGGTTTGAGACACCCTTTCCGTTTATACTCGCTCACCTCCTAGTATTCCCAGAGATCCTGTTCAAAGTTAAAGATCTCGTTCTTGATACGTTCGGCTTCGAAGATCTGGGCAGGACCCATCTTATACTGGTTTATGTACCTGTCGTCGTATACGTTTGATTCGGCAACGATATAACCATTGAACCTGCGCTGCAGCAGAAGGTCCTCAAAGGATATCCTCTGCGCATCGTTGAAGCTGTTGAAGGCCTCGTGTGTTGCCAGCGCCTGCCTGACATCCTCATACCTGATCCAGAAAAGGCGTCTCTTCACCAGCCGTGATGTGATCTGGTCATATCCCATATATATCGGGCATATGCCAATGATCCGTACATCAAGGCGCGAATGTTTTTTGTCAAAGAACCACTCCTCGAGCAGCATCAGCTGTTTGATGTCGGCCGGATTCTCCATGTTGGTAACGGTGGAGTCACGCTCATTGCCGAAGGCATCAACGATAGCGATGGTCATGGTATCGCGGTTCATCTTGGCTGCAATATCGTTATAGGTGGTGGGTATGGTCATGGCGTCACCGTCGGTGGCCTGCACCCTGCCCGAAAGGATCTCATTGAGGAGGATACCCGAAAAATTCATCCTGCCGTCAGACATCTCCGAGGTGAAACGATTATTTTCAGCGTCATACCTGAGTGACGGATAGTAGAGATTCAGGTTCATCTTCTCCCTCAGGTCAACTATACGGTACAGTCTCTTGGACCATATCACGTCGGACTCGCCTAGGTATGTGTAGCTGATCTTCTCGTTCTGGGGAATCTGCTTCTCATAGATGTCGCCGAACGACTGTGCCATTGAGGCCGTGCAGAACAGGAGGCCTGCGAGGCCTGCCAGAATGCTCTTTTTCATGGTTTGTATCTTCATCTTTTAGTTAATCTTAAGAATTATAGGGTTTAGATCCCTGGTTCTGCCGTCGGGCCCGACTGCCTTTATCTTCTCTATGATAAGCTTCTGGCCGGCGCGGAGGTTGCCAATAAGTTCCTTCTGCTTGTTGGTGAGCCTGTTGCTGTTTGACTCTGCCGTGATCTCAAAGCCCTTGTCATTCACTGATACTGTAAAACCGGTGACCGTATAGGTAAGGTCGAATTCAAAGTTCTCAAGTACGGCGGTGACCACCTGCTGGGCTGCAGCGACACTCCTGAGGACATTGCCCTCCTTCATGTTGGCGAACCTTGCCTCGGGGTCGGGAAGTCTTCTCACCCTGAATTCGACAGGGGGGAACGACTGCACCTTGCCGTCAATATTGGCTGACACGATGATCTGTGCGTTTTGTCCCACGGTACGGGGCTGGGCCACATATTCACCGCGGTAGTCCTTGTATTTGCCCCTCCTGATATCGCCGTTGGTCATGCGTACGGTCAGCTTGTCTGATCCGACACCCGGGACAGATATGTCAAGCGGGTTCTGGATGCCCTGGTAGAGCACATTCATAGCAGTGGGGGAGACAACCACGTTGGGCATGCCCACGGAGTATTTCTGATCAAATTTGTATGTGCGGATGCTGCCGTCAGGAGCCTTCATCCTGATTACACCGCCCCACGACTTCTCACCCACGGAGCCTGCCCTAACCCTGTAGATACCCCTGCCTGATTCATCAATGGGTAGCTTGGTGGACTGGCTTGAGGGCTCATATGTGAGAGATCCGTCAGCATTGGTTGTGGTGGTGTAGGGACCAACGAAGATCTCGAGATCCTGGGTGGTATCGGTTGCAGCTACGAATACTTTTGCCTCGTATTCATTACCCTGCATCACGTATGAGGTGTTGGTAGTGACCGTAGGTATGATGTAATTGAACTTGAAAGAGCCGGCGTCGATCTGTGTGTAGAGAAAGTTAAGGACATCGGTCTCGGCGTTTCTTACGTCGACCTGCATTTTGGAAAGGATGGTTATGACGGCCACCAGCGGCAATGTCTGGAACTGAGCTGTCACCCAGTTTTCGGTGCCGGTGCCCTCAAGGTTGACGGGGTCATCTGTATTGAGAATATCAAGGATGGACTGTTCTGCTCCTATATCCTTGCCTTCAAGGGTCTCAACGAGGAACTGCCTGTAATCTTCAATCAGTGCCTTGAGGTCATTGCCCTTGCCATCCTGGTTTGCTCCTACCAGAACTTCTGAAGGGATGTTGTTTTCATCAATCTTCTTGACCTTGGTGATATCAATCCGGTTGTCGGGGAGAAGAGCCTCTGATTCGGGACCTTCAGCCTTGGTGATGATCTCAATCTTCAGATCATGGATATAGTTAAAGAGTTCATCGGCACGTGCCTTAACGTCATAGGCCTTTGTTTTCCACGGTCCGGCCTTCTCCGGGTTCTCAGCCGCGGCAGCATCAAAAGTGGCATAGGTGATGTCATTCTTCTTGATATAGTTGGCCGTTGTTTTCGTCAGACTCAGGTCTACCTTCTTGAAAGCTTCAACGGCCTCTTTTGAAACGTTAAGAGCAAGCATGGCAGTAAGGATGAGGTACATCATACCTATCATCTTTTGCCGCGGTGTCTCTTTTCCCTTAGACATTGGTAAATAATTTAGATGTTATCTGAAATATTGTTGAGACCGTCATTGTTACTTCACGTTCATGGCTGCAAGCATGTTGCCGTAGACATTGTTGAGTGAGCTGAGGTTTTCATTGAGTTTGGCGACCTGATCACGGTATTTCTTTGTGTCATCGGCTGAGCCGGAGAGGTCCTGCATCAGGCTTTCAATACCCTTGTAGATAACCTCTGTGCTTTTGACGTGGTCATTGGCGCTGCGCAGCTGCAATTCATAGGCAGCGTTGAGAGCCGAGAGGTTCTTGTTCAGGGACTCCAGCTTTTCATTGTAGGCTTTGCCTCCGTTCTCTATGGTTTTCGATGATTCACCTATAGCCTGGTAGACATTGCCTGATTCAGCCATTGACCTGGCAGTCTGTGTTGCGGAATCAGAGAGGTTCTTCAGCGACTCGTTTGCTTTCCTGATGGTGCTGGCGTACTCATTGGTGGTAACAGCCAGGTCACCCATGGAGTTGAGGTTGTTTGTTGTGTCGTTGAGCTTCTTAAGCCCCTGACTCAGCCTGTCAAACACCTCGGGGGTGATGCCGGCATTGGAAAGCATCTTGTCAAACTGTGACAGTCCTGCTCCGCCGCCGTAACCGCCGCCACCGCCGCCGACAGCAGCGAAACCGATCTCTTCGCCTGAGTAGTTCGGATCAAGCTGGGGATATACCAGTTTCCAGTCAGGCTCCTCCTTGAGAGGCTCAAAGGCCGAGAAGAAGAAGATGATTGCCTCTGTTATCAGACCTAAAGAGAGGAATAATCCTGCCATAGGATAGTGCTGTATCTTGAAAAGAGCGCCGATTATTACGACTGAGGCTCCCCAGCCATAAAGTTTGGCCATGAATGATTTCCACTTACTTGTGTGAACAATTTCTGAAAGGCCCATTATAGTAGTAATTAAGGTTAAACAGTATTAACAGTATTAATTGTTGACTCCAATATATGTTCTTACGTTACGGAACCCGACAAATGACTTGGTTGAGTCCTGGTATTCATAATCCCTGGTAGATGTCTGCATGAAGTATGCGATATCCTTCCATGAGCCGCCCCTGATGACTTTGCGCTTCAGCACCGGGGGATCCTCGGGACGTGCATTGTATTCATAATCAGGGTTAAGGTCGTGGGTGAAGACGTATGACGAGGGGTGGTATGCGCACGAGGTCCACTCGGCTACGTTGCCCGACATGTCAAACAGTCCGTACTCATTTGGTTCAAACGATGCCACCTTTATTGTATATACGGCACCGTCGTCAATATAGTTACCGCGCAGTGGCTTGAAGTTGGCCAGGAAGCAGCCCTCATAGTTGCGGGTATAGGGTCCGCCCCACGGGTACATCGAGAGGTCAAGACCGCCGCGTGCTGCATATTCCCATTCGGTCTCAAGCGGGAGACGGTAGTTATGGACGTCGGCAATGCCCTGCTTGCGCAGATGATCATTCATGAAGTTGGTACGCCAGACGCTGAACGCGCGTGCCTGCACCCACGATACTCCCACTACGGGGTAGTCGTCATAACCGGGGTGCCAGAAGTAAAGTGTGGCCCACGGCTCATTGAATGAGTAGGTGAAATCACGTATCCATGCCAGCGTATCAGGGTAGATATTTACATTATGGTGCATGATGAACGACGAGCGGTTAACCACATCGGTGGTATTGCCCTCAAGGTCGGTGACCTGCCCTTCGTATTTCTGATCCTTGTAGTTGTACTTCGCCCTGGCTGCCTGCCTGTAGTCGACCCAGAAGTATGAGTAGTTCAGCAACCGTGTGTCTATCTGCTTGTTGGCGTTGAAACGTTCTTCAGGAGGATAGTACATGGTCTCGAGTACCGCAAGTACATTCTCATCATCATAGTCTATCTTCTCTTCCCAGTTAAGGACATAGGGTTCAAGGATATTGCCATCATCATCGGTGCGGAAGAACTCATAGCCCTCGATGCCTTCCTCGCCCAGCCTGGTTCTCAGGATGGAGTCACGCACCCAGTAGGTAAACTGCCGGTACTTGTTGTTGGTGATCTCGGTCTGGTCCATCCAGAAGGCCTCAACGGTAACAGTCTTGGAGAGGCTGTTCATGGCGCGAAGCGGATCCTGATCACTTGGGCCCTGTGTGAAGGAACCGGCAGGGATGAAGGCCATCTCAAACGGTTCCGGCTCGTAGAATTTCTTCCTTCCCTGGACGCCTGTCAGCTCACCAGACTCGTAGGAGGAACACCCGGTAACAACAAATATTGATGCCAGAGCTAAAAGGGTTACCTTTTTCATGTGTGAAGAGTTTATTTTTTTAAGGTCACATGGAACTCTCATGTCCGGATTACCAGCTTCATTTCCTTTTATGTCTCTATAACATGAGGGTCTCATATACTTACTTTTTAATTTAAAACGCAAATGAATTGAATCTATTCTGTCAGTTACAAAAATCTTATGCTTTTATACCTGGTGACGCTTTTTCCCAGGCCGATGTCAAAACTGTACGAGACAACGAATTCGTGCGATCCGCTGGTGCCTTTTCTGATCTCCGATATCGGAAAGTCATATCCATATCCGATTTTAAGGCCGTTGTACAATTCTATACCTGCAAAACCTGTGACTGCGTCACTTATCCTGTATGAAACGCCACCCCATATCTTTTTATTGTATCTGAACATATTTGTTGCAATATATTGTGTTGTTGCACCATCATTGACGATGAAAACTGACGGAATGAGTTCGAAGGCAGGGTTGGGGAGCTGGAAGTAGTATCCTGCGGTCAGGTAGTACTGCCGGCTAATATAAGTGGCTGTTTCGGAGTATTTTATTTTAGGTTGGTTAATATGTGTAACTGAAATCCCGGCATAATAATTTAGCCCCTCGTAATAGACCCCTACCGAGAGATCGAGTGCAATAAAACTTTCATCATTTTCCGGTATGAGGGGGTCTCCGGAGGGAGGTGTATGGGTTGTGCCTGAGGGTATGAACCATTCGGGGGCGAGGGTTTTGTTGAGCATGCCGAGGCTGAAGCCTGCCCCCAGGTTGCCTGTGCCTATAGGGAAGAGGTATGAGTAGGAGAGGCTCAGGTTGATGTCATTGCTGAAACCATACTGGTCGGCCTCTACTAAAAGGCCTGCTCCGCTGCGCAGCCCGAACAGGCTGAAGGGGGTGTTGACATTGAAGATCGTGGTGGAGGGGGCACCTGTGAATCCAACCCACTGCTGGCGTGTGAGTGCGGTGGCGGTGACCATACCGCTCATGCCTGAGTAGCCCGGGTTGTAGGTCTGTGTGTTGAACATATAATAGCTCAGCACAGGATCCTGTTGCCCAAAGACCATGCTTACAGTAATAAAAAAGGCTGAAATGGCTGTAGTGACTTTCTTCATCTTCAGGGAGCTCCTCTGCACCTCAATAGTAACGAGTAAAATAAATAAAAAATATGCAAGCAGCCAAATCAGGTTATTTTTTACTGGCTGAACCTGAGCATGGCTCTTGTCCACCTGTCGGGCACCTGGTCCCTGTTGGCCATGAGGTAGTCTTCGTAGGAGCATGCAAGGAAGTGTGGGTCGCCCCTGGTGTCGCGTATCTCTATCCACCACCGTTCGGTGATGTTGCTCCTGATGAAGATCGCCTCACTGTCGAGGTCACTGAGGGCCACATGGTAGCGTGTGAAACGGCTGTTCATCTGATCGCCGAGGTATGATATCTCATACTGCTTCTGTGAGAAGCCTTCCAGGAAGAACCAGAGCATCTGGGCGGCGAGGTGGGATGTCTGTGACCTGTTGTCGAGGGTGGGGTTTACCTCTGTGATGGCCAGTATCTTCAGGTTATCGGAGAGGCCTGCATAGCGGGCCTGGAGGCAGATCTCCTCGCCGTAGAAGCCGTTGGCTGAGGGCAGCCAGATGCCCGGAGCGTCTGACTGCCGTACGGCGCCAAGGTCAAAGAGTGCCGCCGTGGCATCACGGAATAGCGGTTCCGTCTCATTAATGGCAGCCCGCACTTCACCTATGCGCATCATGTCATAGTGCCTGCGGTTAAATCTGTTCACCACCTGCTGGTCGGTGAGATAGGTCTGGTACCCGAGGGCTGAGAGGTGGGAGAGATAACTGCTGCTGCGGTATATGAGGTCATTCATCCAATTGAGTGAGTCGGGTGGCCGCTTCTCTGCTGTGAAGTCGAGCCTGGAGTCTACGGACACCAGTGACCAGCTCTTCTTCTGCGATGACAGGCAACGGTCAATGGCAGGCATGAGGGCACTGGTGCCTCCCAGGATCACCGGCACCACACTGGCATCAAGCAGATGTATCAGCACGTCGCGCAGTCCGGCAAGGGTGTCGTCAAAAGAGCTGCCGGGACGGAGGTTACCCAGGTCTGTGACCTTCATCTTTCCCGGCAGGCGGGAGAATGAGTAGAGGCATTTCCTGATCGCATCAGGGGCATGGGCAGCACCCGCATTTACCGAGGAGCGGTCATCGGGTACACCCACGATGGCTACGGCAAAACCGTCAAGGTCACCGATGGGTGCGTTGCCGGTGTTGACAGCGACGCCGTGCGAAAAGGCGGCCGCTCCCTTCAGGGGCTCTGCCTCAGGCCTGTCAAGACAAACAGGATCGAAATAGTGGTTCAGGTCGATCATATAATATATAAGGTCACTTCTTCTTTCCTTTCCTGGCGCTCTTGGTCCTGCCGCCCTTCTCTATGATGGCAAGGCACTCCTCCCTGGTAAGCTTGTGAGGGTCGGTGCCCTTCGGGATGCGATAGTTGTCGCCGTCATACACCAGGTAGGGACCGTATCTGCCGTTGAGCACCCTGATGTCACCAAATTCGCTGATGATCTTCTGAGCGTCACCCTCCCTCTTCTCCTTAATAAGTTCCATGCCTCTCTCACCGGTGATGGTGTAGGGGTCATCGACATCCTTCTTCAGGGAGTAGAATTTACCGGCATGCTTTACGTAGGGGCCGAACTTACCTATGCCCACCGTCATATCCTCACCCTCAAAGGTGCCGATGACACGTGGCAGGGCAAAGAGCGCCAGGGCCTCCTCAAGAGTGATGGTCTCCAGAAGCTGGTCGCGCCGCAGGTTTGCAAAGCGCGGCTTGCTGTCGGGAGAGGCCTCACCCAGCTGCACCACCGGGCCGTACCTGCTCATCTTCACTGAGACCGGCAGGCCCGTCTCCGGGTCAGTACCCAGTTCACGCGCTCCGGTGCTGCGTGCCCTGGTGGAGAGGGACTCATCAACCGACTTGTGGAAGGGTCTGTAAAACCGGGATATCATCTTATCCCATTCCAGCTCGCCGGAGGCTATCTCATCAAACTCCTTTTCCACACCTGCGGTAAAGTTGTAATCAATGATGTCAGGGAAGTTGGCCATCAGGAAGTCGTTGACAATCATGCCTATATCCTTGGGAAACAGCTTTGACTTCTCCTTGCCTGCCATCTCGCTTTTCTCACTTCTCGTGATCTTTCCTTTGGACAGGGTGAACTGTATTACCGTCCGCCTTTCCCCGGGCCGGTCTTCTCGTGCAACGTATCCGCGCGTCTGTATCGTTGAGATAATGGGAGCGTAGGTTGAGGGTCTTCCTATGCCAAGCTCCTCGAGCTTCTTCACCAGGCTGGCTTCGGTATAGCGCGGCGGCGGGGTGGTGAAACGCTGCAGGGCGGTGATGGTGGCAGGGACAAGGGCCATCCCCTTGTCAACGCGAGGGAGAATCGTTTTCTCATCCTCGGCAGAGTTGATGTCAAATGACTCGGTATAGACCCTGAGGAAACCGTCAAAGAGTATCACCTCTCCGGTAGCGGTGAAGGTGACGGGTGATGATGACATGCCTATGGTTACCGTGGTCTTTTCTATCTCGGCATCAGCCATCTGTGATGCTATGGCCCTCCGCCAGATAAGCTCGTAGAGTTTTTTCTCGTTATTGCTCCCCGAGGCTTCCCTTTTGTGAAAGTATGTTGGTCTGATGGCTTCATGAGCCTCCTGGGCACCCCTGGAGTGGGTCTTAAACTGCCGTGTACGGGAGTACTTTGCACCGAACTCGCCGGTAATAACCTCCCTCGCTGTGTTGAGAGCCAGAGACGATAGGTTGGTTGAGTCAGTCCTCATATATGTTATCTTCCCTGCCTCGTACAGCCTCTGTGCCACCGACATTGTCTGTGCCACCGAGAAACCCAGCTTGCGCCATGCCTCCTGCTGCAGCGTGGAGGTGGTGAAGGGTGGCGCCGGTGAGCGGGTGCCGGGCTTAACAACTATATTCTCAACGGCGAAGGTGGAGTTGCTGCACTGTTGCAGGAAACTCCCGGCTTCAGCTTCGGTGCCGAATTTTTTGGGACACTCAGCCTTCAGGTTTACCTGAGCACCCTCCCTGTTTGTTCCCTCAAAGGTGCCTGTCACCCTGAATGCCGAGTCAGGAACGAAGCTGATGATCTCGCGCTCACGGTCAACCAGCAGCCGTACGGCCACCGACTGCACTCTTCCGGCAGAGAGAGAGGGCTGCACCTTCTTCCACAGTACGGGAGAGATCTCAAAACCCACCAGCCTGTCGAGTATGCGGCGCGCCTGCTGGGCATTGACGAGGTTCATGTCTACCTGGCGGGGTGACTCCACCGCCCGGGTGATGGCATCCTTGGTTATCTCATGGAACACTATGCGGCGGGTGGATGAGGGATCAAGACCCAGAACCGAGATGAGATGCCAGGCTATGGCCTCCCCCTCACGGTCCTCGTCAGAGGCTATCCATACCTTCCCGGCCTGACCGGCAAGCTTGCGCAGCTCACTGACAACCTTCTTCTTGTCGTCAGGAACCTCGTATACAGGGTTGAACCCCTTCTCCACCTCTACTCCCAGGTTGTTCTTTGGGAGATCACGTATGTGCCCGAAACTGGAGACTACTGTAAAGTCCTTTCCGAGGAATTTTTCTATGGTTTTGGCTTTGGCAGGGGATTCAACTATTACCAGATTTTCTGTCATCAGAGATTTTTTAAAAACAGGGCAAAGTAAATGATTATGGGTACTAACTTCAAAATTATTGGATAAGATTCTGTATTAATCATTAATTTAGCGGCCATATCATCAAGGTACAATGAGGGATAAGAAATTCCGGAAAGGCGTTATCTGGTTCTGGGTGATAATATCCATACCGGCAGTATTGCTGTTGACACTCTTTTTTCTTATAGGGGCAGGCAAGCTGGGTCCGCTTCCTTCCTTTGAGGAGCTGGAGAACCCTGACAACAGTCTTGCTGCCGAGGTCTATTCTGAAGATAATGTTCTGCTGGGCAAGTTTTACATTCAGAACCGCACATGGACGGACTACGAAAATATTTCACCCTATGTTGTTGATGCGCTGATAGCCACCGAAGACATCAGGTTTTACAGGCACTCCGGTATTGATTTCAGGGGGCTGGCCAGGGTGCTTGTCAAGACAATAATTTTAGGTCAGAACACAGGAGGGGGCAGCACCATCACCCAGCAGCTGGCCAAGAACCTGTTTCTTCCAAGGGATCTCTCAAATGACCCGGCCATTGTCAGGAGTGCCAGACTGGCCGTTGCCAAGTTCAAGGAGTGGCATACGGCGGTGAGGCTTGAGAGGAGCTACACCAAGGAGGAGATTATCACAATGTACCTGAATGTTTTTGATTTTATCTACAATGCTGTCGGCATCAATTCTGCCGCGCGTATCTATTTCAATACGACGCCTGATTCACTCAATATTGAGCAATCGGCCATGCTGGTGGGTATGCTGAAGAACTCCGTGGCCTACAACCCGTTGCGCAACGAGGAGAGTGCCCTCCGCAGGCGCAATGTGGTCATCAGCCAGATGGAGCGTTACGGATACATCACTCCTGATGTGGCTGACTCTGTCATGATGTTGCCCCTGGGTCTTGACCTGCGTGAAGACAGCCACAACACCGGGCTGGCAACATACTTCAGGGAGTATATACGCACCACCATGATCAGGTACGAGCCTGAGCGCGACATGTTCTACTCCGACGATCAGTATGAGGACGCACTCTGGCGCTGGGAGAATGACCCACTGTACGGGTGGTGCAGGAAAAACAAGAAGCCTGACGGCACCAACTACAACCTCTACCGTGACGGGCTGAGGATCTATACAACCCTCAACTCGAGGATGCAGGGCTATGCCGAGGAGGCACTCAGAGAGCATCTCTCGCAGGATCTTCAGCCGGCGTTCAACCAGAGGGCAAAGGGCTACAGGAACCCTCCCTATTCCAATGACCTCAACTTATCACAGATAAAACAGCTGATCAGCAGATCGGTCAGGCAGAGCGACAGGTACCAGAACATGAGGCGTGCCGGCATACCGGAAGACTCTATCACGCTGTCGTTCAATACACCAATACCCATGAAGCTCTTCTCGTGGGATGGCGAGAGGGATACCGTAATGACACCCCTGGATTCCATCTGGTATTATAAGTTCTTTGTCAGGTCGTCATTCATGGCTATGGATCCTCACACGGGTCATGTGAAGGCCTACGTCGGTGGGCCTGACTTCCGATACTTCAAATATGATGCTGTCACCCAGCAGAAGAAGCAGGTAGGCTCAACCATCAAGCCTTTTCTCTACACTCTGGCGATGCAGGACGGATACTCTCCCTGCTTTGAGGTTGAGAACATAGCCCGCTCGTTTGATGTCAACGACTCCGTCTGGATTCCCCGCAGCTCCGGACCTGTTGAATATCATGGCAGGATGGTCACTCTCAAATGGGGGCTGGCGCAGTCAGAGAACTATATTTCAGCCTGGCTGATGAAGCAGTTCTCGCCCCAGGCTGTTGTTGACCTCATGCACCGTATGGGTGTCAGGAGCTTCATTGACCCAGTCTACTCAATCTTCCTCGGCACCTCTGACCTGTCGCTCGAGGAGATGGTGGGAGCGTACGGCACCTTTGCCAACAAGGGGGTCTACACCAGGCCCCTGTATGTTACACGCATAGAAGACAGGAACGGCAATGTGATCTCCACATTCTCTCCCTTCATTGATGAGGTGATAAGCGAGGAGGATGCCTATCTGATGACTTCTCTCCTGCAGGGGGTGGTAAATTCGGGAACGGCAGTCAGGCTGCGTCTTACCTATAAGTTGCACAACCAGATGGGTGGCAAGACGGGAACTACACAGAATCACTCCAACGGATGGTACATGGGGGTCATGCCTGACCTGGTGGCGGGTGTCTGGACCGGATGGGAGGACCAGGCTATTCACTTCGAGGATCTCTCACTGGGGCAGGGTGCCAATATGGCACTGCCTGTGGTGGGACTATTCCTTCAGCGGCTCTTGGCCGATGAAGCCTTTGCTCCCTATGGGGAGTCTGTTTTTGAGGCTCCTTCCAATTTCAATGTTGAACTCGACTGCGACCTTGTCAGGGAGCAGCAGCAGGGCAGCTCCCTGCGGCAACGCGAATTCTGATATCCGGGATCAGCAGGGTGTTTCCGGTCAGGTGACCGCAGCGACTTGCAGCCCATGGCCATGTGTGAACAGTGATATCAGGAGAAGAGCAGCCTGACGAGTCCTTCCACCTTGTATACCTTTGATATATGCAATCCGGGCTGTTCCCTGATGCTTTTATGATATCCTGATATCACTATCTGTTCAAAGCCCATGCGTGAGGCTTCATGGATGCGCTGTTCTATCCGTGCCACCGGTCGTATCTCACCTGAGAGACCAACCTCTCCTGCGAAGGCCGTCTGCTGCCCGACGGGTGTATCGAGGTTGGAGGAGAGCACCGAGCTCACCACAGCCAGGTCTATGGCGGGGTCGCTGACCTTCAGTCCTCCGGCTATATTGAGGAAGACATCCTTGACTGCGAGCCGGAATCCGGCTCTTTTCTCGAGCACGGCCAGCAGCATGTTCAGCCTTCGTGTGTCAAAGCCGGTGGTACTTCTCTGCGGGGTGCCGTAGACGGCGCTGCTCACCAGCGCCTGTGTCTCTATCATGAATGGTCTGAGGCCGTCGACGGTGGCGGCGATAGAGACGCCGCTGGCGGGATCGCGGTCGCGGCGTATGAATAGTTCCGAGGGGTTGGTCACCTCGCGCAGGCCCCCGGAGCCCATCTCGAAGATGCCTATCTCTGCCGTGGAGCCGAAGCGGTTCTTGACGGGCCTGAGTATACGGTAAAGGTAGTTGCCGTCACCCTCGAATTGCAGTACCACGTCTACGATATGCTCAAGCACCCTGGGCCCTGCCAGGGAGCCATCCTTGGTGATGTGTCCTATGAGTATCACCGGCACTCCTGATTCCTTGGCATAGCGCAGCAGCATGGCGGCACACTCTCTCACCTGTGATACTGACCCTGCTGATGACTCAAGCATGGAGGAGCTGAGGGTCTGTATCGAGTCTATTATCAGCAGTTCGGGCCTGATGGCTTCTGCCTGTGTTATCACGCTCTCCAGTTCCGTCTCGTTGTAGATGAAGCAGGCATCATTGCTGCCTTCCAGTCTCTGCGCACGAAGCTTGACCTGTCCTTCGCTCTCCTCTCCCGAGACGTACAGTACTCTTCGGCCCCCGGTGGCCAGTGCTATCTGCAGTGCGAGGGTTGACTTGCCTATGCCGGGTTCGCCTCCCATGAGTATCAGTGATCCCTTGACCATACCCCCGCCCAGAATGCGGTCTGTCTCACCTATGCCCGAGCTTATGCGGTCACTCTCATTAACCTCTATGCCCGACAGCAGCCCGGGCTTGCGCCGCGGGGCATCCCTGGAGATGCCCGGGCCGGGAGAGAGGGTGATCAGCTCCTCACGGTAGGTGTTCCACTCCTGGCATGCGGGGCAGTGACCTATCCATTTGGGTGACTCGGCGCCACAGTTCTGGCACACATAGACAGTCTTGCTTTTGGCCATCGGGGAAAGGATTATGCAACAGACAAATGTACTAAAAGCTTCGTATCAGCTTGCCTTGTCAATGATTGTTGAGGGCAAAATCTTTCCTCTTTTCCTTCCGAAGAGGGCAAAGAAGGAGATTGCACCCAGGAGGGCGATGAAGATGAGCTGCGACTCATGTGATAGAGTGGCAAAGGCGAGTCCCTCCTGCAGCGGTATATCGTAGGCAACGAGAAGGCCGCGGGAGACTATCCAGTGAAAAGCCCCCAGACCGCTTTGCACCGGAGCTGCCATGCCGAAGCTGCCGATGACCAGTATGAAGAGGCTTCCATCGAGCCCCAGGACCGCGGTGGAGTCAAGGCACAGGAGGGGAAAGTAAGTCATCAGCAGGTAAACGACCCAGAGGAGAACGGTGTAAAGAATGAATTCCCACCTCCTCCTGAGTCTGGCTATCGACTTGAGGCCGTCTATGATGCCGTCAGTAAACCGATACAGCTTCCTGAAAACGGGTTTGTCAGAGAGTTTTTTCCTCATGGCGAAGTAGAGAACCGCCGTCACTATCACAAGGGCAAGGAGCACAATGACAATCAGTGATATGGATAGGGCAGAGGATGACAGTTTTGCGCCCAGAGGTGCAATGACGTTCTCGGAGAGAAAGCTGCCCGTGGTGGTTTTCCCGGCTATCAGTGTGAGCCCGAACAGGGCCACCACTGTCAGCACATCGACGGTTCTCTCAACCAGCATTGTTCCGACCAGCTTGTCAAAGGGGATCTTCTCGCGCTCACTCACGGCGGCGCATTTTGTCACCTCGCCCAGTCGCGGGAAGATCAGGTTTGCCAGGTAACCGGTGGCGACGGCATGGTATACGTTGATCAGCCGGCCCTTGCGGCCCAGGGGTTCAATGAGCAGGTTCCACCGGTGTGCCCTGATAAAGAAGGATAGCACGGTCATCACGGCAGCAGGCAGCAGCCAGAGGTAGTCAGCCCTGCGCAGAGTGGCCCAGAGGTCCCGGAATCCGATGTCACGGAATGAGAGCCACAGAAGCAGCAGAGCCATGGCAAGAAAGAGAATGGCCCGCACTGTTTGCTTAAGCCCTTTCTTCAACTTCAGACAAGTTTGTTGGTGGAGGTATCGGGAATAATGATGTGAGGCCTGAAGGTTCTGGCTTCTTCAAAGTCAATCATGGCATATGACATGATTATGATCACGTCACCCACTGAAACCTTGCGTGCTGCCGGTCCGTTGAGACAGATCTGCCCCGTGCCTCGCTCTCCCGTTATGATATAGGTATCGAGCCTCTCACCGTTATTTCTGTTAAGCACCGTGACCTTTTCGTTCTCAAGCAGGTTTGCAGCATCCATCAGATCTTCATCGATGGTGATACTGCCCACATAATTGAGATCAGCATCGGTGACGGTTACGTTATGTATTTTCGATTTAAGAACTTCTATCATCATTGTTGTCAGGAATCTGTTGTTTCCGAGCTGCAAAGATACACAACCTTATCTTTCAGTGCAAACTGATCTCAATATTGTCAATGAGTCTCACCTCTCCTACCCACACGGCAATGCAGCCGTAGTAGCTCTTTTCGGGAGACAACTCCCAGACTGACGTTACCGGTTTAAGTGTTGTATCCTCCACGATTTCAAAGTATTCAAGCCTGAAGTCCGGGATCATGTTTATCCTGTCAGCCACGAAATCCTTTATCTCTGACGGTTCAAAATCGGAAGCCATTGCTGCTGCGGCGATGAGTGTTCTGTATATCTCACCGGCTCTCTCGCGGTGGTGGGGCAGCAACTGCCTGTTGCGGCTGCTCATGGCGAGACCGTCGCTCTCCCTCACAATAGGGCAGGCGATAATCTCAATTTTGGGGTAGTGACGGCGTGCCAGCTCCCTGATAATTGTAAGCTGCTGATAATCCTTCTGTCCAAAGAATGCTGCTGATGGCCTGACGATGTCAAACAGTCGTGAGACCACCTGTGCCACACCGTTGAAATGGCCGGGCCGGTGGGCACCTTCCATCACCTCCCCGATAGCTCCGAAGTCGAATTGTCTGGTGTCAGGCTCCGGGTATATCTCCTCCACTGACGGAGTAAATACAAAATCATTTTCTCTGAGTATCCCGGAGAGCAGCTGCAGGTCAGCCTCGGGCGTACGCGGGTATTTTACCAGGTCTTCAGGGTCATTGAACTGCGTGGGGTTGACGAAGATGCTTACGGCAACCATGCGGCAGCGCTCCGTGGCAGTCGAGACAAGTGACAGATGACCCTCATGCAGGGCACCCATGGTGGGCACGAACCCGGGCTGCCTCAGTTCATGTATCCGGTAATGTTCCCTTATCTCCTTGCCTGTTGCAAAAACCTTCATTGCATCAAGTTATTGGTCGGAGTCCTGTTCCAGCATAGGATAAGGACCGTCATTTCAATACAAAATAACATCATTTTCCCGGTAACATGTTGAATTTAAGCTTGGAATTTAATTCTATTTTTTTTTATTATCTTTGCACTTTGATCAAATCAAGGTATATCGGGAGGTTTTAATGCAAAGCAGAAGGGTATTGTTTGTGTCACAGGAGATCATGCCTTATCTTGGTGAGACAAAACTTTCAAGGATCAGCCGTGACCTGCCGCAGGGCATACAGGAAAGGGGGAAGGAAATCAGGACGTTCATGCCGCGGTATGGATTGATTAACGAGCGGAGGAACCAGCTGCATGAGGTGATACGTCTTTCGGGAATGAATCTTATCATTGACGACACAGACCATCCTCTTATAATTAAGGTAGCTTCTATCCAGTCTGCACGCATGCAGGTCTATTTCATTGACAATGAAGATTACTTTCACCGCAAGCATACAGTGGCTGATGCCTCCGGCAAGGAGTATGATGACAATGATGAGAGAGCTATTTTCTTTGCCCGCGGCGTCATTGAAACGGTACGAAAACTGCGCTGGAGTCCTGACATAGTGCACTGCCACGGGTGGCTCACATCGCTTGTCCCGCTCTATCTGCGCAAGCTATATTCAGATGACCCTGTATTCAGCAAGCTCAAAAGCATCTACTCCGTATACAACAACGGTTTCAGGACACCCCTGAGACCCGCCCTGACCGCTAAACTTGAAGCTGACGGCATCGAGAGCAGCGCCCTGGATGCAATCAGAGAGAGTGCTGATTACCTCAATCTGACAAGGCTGGCGGCTGAGAATTCAGACGCGATAATCATGGGATGTGACAAGATAGATGAGCAGGTCAGGAAAGAGATGGTCTCTCTTGGCAAACCGCTGCTTGAGTACCAGGGGGAGGAGAATTATATTGATGCTTACAATGAGTTTTATGACAGACTATTGCTCGACACCACAAAACAGTAGAAATAGCGGCGCAGTAACCGGATTTCTGAGAAAAATATTACCGCTTCCTGTAATTCCCTTTATGATCTTTTCGTCATGTGCGGAAGATCCGACGAGGATCGGGATTGATCTTCTGCCGGAGGACGACTTCATTGAAGTATACTCCACCGACACCATAGGGGTGAGAGCCTATACAATGTACAATGAGCTGTCACTCTCCTCTGACAGTACCAAGATGATTGCCGGAGGGTTATACGACGAATATTTCGGTTCCACATACTGTGATTTCGTTACGCAGCTCAGGCTGATGGACTCACTGCGCAAGTCAGCCATCAACATTGACTCGGTCTTTCTTACCTTCTACACGGCAAAGGTTTCGGGCGATACCGCAGCAGTGCATTACCTGAGGCTCTATGAGACAGGCACGGAACTTACCGATCCTGATGTCTATTATACAGGTCAGGATCCTGACACCATCACCTTCCTGGGTGAGTACCCCATGCCGGTGCTTAAGGCTGACTCCCTCTATTCGGTCAGACTTGACAATTCGGTGGCAGAATACCTGTTGAGGGATACCGCCCAGTTTCGTCCTGCCACCAATTTTTACAAGGAGTTCTTCAAGGGACTCTGGTTTGGGATACGGAGTGAAACCAACCCGGTCCTGATAACCCTCAACGCGGCCGACAACGCTCTTGCCATCTCGGTATATTATCATGATGATGAAGATGTCAAACGCTCATACTTCTTTGTTGCCACCGAGAGGGCGGTGAATTACAACAGGTTCACCCATGACCGCACTACCGCCGACCCTGAGAAGGAGGTGAAGCATGTCAACGACCTTGTACTGGATACTGCCGTATACCTGCAGACCTATTACGGGGTTTATACCCGTCTTGACCTGCCGTCGCTTGCCTCATTCAGGGACACTGAACGGATTGCCGTCAACAAGGCGAGAATCTATGCACCGGTATATATTGACGGAGAGACCTACACCGAGGAGGAGATGCCCGGCCAGATTTATCTGAGGTACCGCGACAACGAGGGCAAGGAGCGCCTGGTGCCTGACCTGCTGCACGACATCAGTTTTATGGACGGCCGGTATGATACTGTAGGCGATTACTACAAATTCAATATAACAACCTTTGTCCAGCAGTACCTGGAAGGAACGGTGGAGAACCCCTCAGTTGAGCTCTTCTTCCCCCTCTCTGCTGAAAAAAACGTGATCTTCAGGGCGAACGAAAACAGCCCTGCCATCAGATTTGAGTTTGCGTACACAATATTCTGATTAACTATAAGTTAAAATAACCGTTAACTTATCCGGAAATCATTCTATGTGCGGTATCGTAGGTTATATAGGCTCACGTCCTGCCCGTGACATTGTCATCAATGGGCTCAAGCGTTTGGAATACAGGGGTTATGACTCGGCGGGCATTGCCATAAGTGACGGGGAGAGGACGGAGATCTTCAAGTGTGCCGGCAGGGTCCGCGATCTTGAGGAGATGGTTGTGGGCACGGATTTCGACGGCTCCGTTGCCATGGGTCACACACGATGGGCCACCCACGGAGAACCCAATGAGATCAATGCTCATCCGCAGGTCTCATACCGGGGACACTTCATCGTTGTCCATAACGGTATAATCGAGAACTATTCACGTATCAAGAAGCATCTTGAGAGCCGTGATGTCAGGTTCACCAGCCAGACTGACACCGAGGTGCTTGCCAATCTTATGGAGCATCTCTATCTTGAGGGGGACCTCTCTGCCGAGCAGGCTGTCATCATGGCGCTAAACAAGGTGGAAGGGACTTACGGGATAGCCGTCTACTGCCGCGATGAGCCCGGCAAGCTCTTTGCCGCCAGGCTCGGCTCGCCGCTGGTGATAGGTGTTGGGGACGGAGAGAACTTTATTGCCTCCGATGCCACACCCATCGTTGAGCATACCCAGAGGGTAATATACCTCAATGATGATGACCTTGCCGTCATCAGGAAGGATGAGATGGTGCTCAAGGCCATCCGGAACAAGCATGTGGAGCCCGACATCAAGGAGGTGGATCTGAAGCTCGGCGAGATTGACAAGGAGGGTTATCCCCACTTCATGCTAAAGGAGATATTTGAACAGCCGCGGGCCATACATGATACCTTCAGGGGCAGGATACTGCCCAACCAGGCAGGGCTTATGCTTGGCGGGCTGCACAATGTGTTTGACACCATGGCTTCGGCCGAAAGGATCCTTATCGTGGCCTGCGGTACGTCGTGGCACGCAGGTCTCGTAGGAGAATACATCATCGAGGAGTACTGCCGCATACCAGTAGAAGTGGAATATGCCTCTGAATTCAGGTACCGTGACCCGGTGATAAAGAAGGGCGACATCGTGCTGGCCATCAGCCAGAGCGGTGAGACGGCCGATACCCTGGCAGCAATAAGGCTTGCCAAAGAGCGGGGGGCAATGGTACTTGGGATTTGCAATGTCGTAGGATCATCTATATCACGCGAGACCAATGCCGGAGTATTTACTCATGCCGGCCCGGAGATCGGGGTGGCCTCAACCAAGGCCTTCACCACGCAGGTGGTGACCCTGGCGATGATCTCCTTTGAGATGGGGTACCGCAAGGGACTTATAGACGAGGCGCGTTACCGCGGGCTGATAGGCGATCTGATCTCTCTCCCCGATAAGGTTGAAAAGGCACTTCAGGTGAATGACAAGGCGCTGGAGCTGGCGAAGATATACAAGGACTCCACCAACGCCCTCTACCTGGGCAGGGGCCTGCTCTATCCCGTCGCACTTGAGGGAGCCCTGAAACTGAAGGAGATATCATACATTCACGCTGAGGGTTACCCGGCAGCTGAGATGAAACACGGACCTATAGCCCTGATTGATGAGCATATGCCTGTTGTGGTTGTGGCCACCAAGGAGAATTCCTATGACAAGATAGTAAGCAACATACAGGAGGTAAAGGCCAGAAAGGGCAAGGTAATCGCCGTCGTCACCGAGGGTGACGAGGTGATAAGCCGTATGGCCGATTATGTGCTGGAGGTGCCCGAAGTGGCTGGCGTTTTCGCACCTGTGCTGGCGGTGGTGCCGCTACAGCTGCTTTCATATCATATTGCTGTTCTTCGTGGCTGTGACGTTGACCAGCCCCGGAACCTGGCTAAATCTGTCACTGTAGAGTAAAACAAAGAAAGGATATCATGGCTGACGGATACAGAAGTCTCAGCATCGGTGAGATACGGGGCCTTGAAGCCTCGGGATGCAGAAGCAACTCATGGGAGAGCGTCTTTGTCAAGGAGCCTTTCAATGCCGAGAGGATACAGAATGTCACCTTCAGCGGTACGGTCAGGCTGGGTCACTTCAACGGCACGGCACGCGAGAGATGCGGGCTGCCACTGCTGCATGGCATAAAGAATGCGCACATACACAACTGTACTATAGGTGACAATGTCACCATAACCGACATCACCGGCTTCATCGCCAACTATGATATCGGTGAGGGTGTTGTGATCAGAAACTGCGGCCACATCTCAACCGAAGGCCGCACCTCGTTCGGCAACGGCACCCGCGTGGCAGTACTCAACGAGACAGGAGGGAGGGAGGTCCCTATCTGGGACCGGCTGACCTCACATATGGCTTATATTATCACACTCTACCGGCACAGACCTGCAGCCATAGAGGTGATAGAAAAGCTGATCAGCGACTACACGGAGCAGGTTAAGTCTGACCGCGGCGAGATAGGAGCAGGGTCATATATTGCAGGATGCGGCACCATCAAGAACGTAAGGGTGGGCAACGGTGCGGTGATAGAGGATGTATCACGGCTGGCAGAAGGGTCAGTGAACAGCACCTTCAAAGACCCCGTATATATCGGCAACGACGTGATCATGGATCACTTTATAATCTGTTCCGGTTCAAAGGTCAATGATGCCGCCGTGATAGACAAATGCTTCATAGGGCAGGGATGCATACTCTCAAAACAATATTCGGCTGAAAACTCACTATTCTTTGCCAACTGCGGCGGCTACCACGGTGAAGCCTGCTCCATATTCGCGGGGCCCTTTACTGTCACCCACCATAAGTCGACACTGCTGATTGCCGGTATCTTTTCATTCATGAATGCCGGCAGCGGGTCAAACCAGAGCAACCACATGTACAAGCTCGGCCCCATACACCAGGGTATCATGGAGAGAGGGTCGAAGACAACATCTGACTCATACGTGCTGTGGCCCTCGCGTATAGGTCCCTTCACCCTTGTGGTGGGCCGTCATTACCATAACGTAGACACGACTCAGTTCCCCTTTTCGTACCTCACTGAGGTTAGTTATGAGTCACAGCTGATACCGGGGATAAACCTGCGCTCCGTGGGTACCATCCGTGACGCCCAGAAATGGCCGAAGCGTGATGCCAGAAAAGACCAGAAAAAGCTTGACCAGATAAACTATAACCTCCTCAGTCCCTTTACCGTGGGCAAGATGATGAAGGGGAGAGAGTTACTGCGCATGCTGCTCAGCGACCATCCCGGTGAGCAGTTTATCTACTTCGACAGGATGAGGATGAAAACCTCTGCTGCAGAACGAGGTATCACCCTGTACCAGATGGGTATAGACAAGTTCATCGGCAACTCGGTGATAAAAAGGCTGGAAGGGGCAGAATTCAGATCAGACGATGAGATACGCGCCAGGATGAAGCCCGAGGGCAATGAGGGCACGGGCGACTGGATAGACATGTCAGGACTGATCACACCGCTGAGCGCCATTGAGGCGTTGCTCTCATCGATAGAGAAGCGGGAGATGAATAACGCCGATGCCATCAACAGGAGTTTCGAGTCAATCCATAAACGCTATTATGAGCTGGAGTGGGTCTGGGTCTATGACCGTCTGCCGGAGGAGACGGGCAAGCCCAATGAGGAGCTTACGGCTGCTGATATCATTGAGATAGTGGAGAGGTGGAAGAAGAGCGTGGTTGACCTTGACAGGATGCTGTACGAGGATGCACGCAAGGAGTTCGCACTCTCATCCATGACGGGATTCGGCATCGACGGTGACGACGAGGTTAAGAAGCGCGATTTCGAGCAGGTGAGGGGCGACTTCGAGAAGAACAGCGTGGTGCTCGCCATCCTTGATCATATCAGGGACAAGACGGCACTGGGTGATGAGCTGATACGACGTCTGAAGGTCTGAAGGTCTGAGGTCTGAGGTCTGAAGGTCTGAAGGTCTGAGGTCTGAAGGTCTGAGGTCTGAAGGTCTGA
>WOYI011019296.1_pt1 | contig 56886 bp, 49 predicted proteins | sample 6423411 | NCBI WGS metagenome assembly WOYI01 (sample SAMN13441803, study PRJNA592873) | oil field metagenome | biome: oil field; feature: oil-well bore; material: oil-contaminated soil; isolation source: oil-contaminated soil from oil-well borehole | place: Germany: Wietze | collected 2016-10-18 ... | reverse complement strand
AAAAGTTGTTCAAAGGAACTCAAAGGAAAGCTGAAACTTTCTACATGGAGCTCACAAACAACCTCCCCTGCCAGGTGTCGCGCTCGGCCAAACGTTTTTCCACTTTTGCTACAAACTCAAAATTTTTAAGTCCCCACTTGGGGGCAATCAGCAAATCGGACGGAGCCTGGCTGATAAAACGCTCAACAATAATATCAGGGTTTAGTAACTCAAGATAATCCACCACAAGTTCGATATATTCTTCGGCAGAATATAATCTGAAAAGCTCCGGATTGTCGAAGTATTGCTTTGCCATCACCGTTCCTTTGTGAATTTGCAGTTGGTGCAGTTTCAGGTTTTTTACCGGAATTTGAGAAATCACACGCGCCTGGTCAAGCAACTCGTCGCGGCTTTCACCCGGCAATCCTAAAATCATGTGCGCACAGTTATTAATTCCGCGTCTGGCAGTTTCCTCCAGTGCCCAAACCGATTCGGCAAAGGTATGACCGCGGTTAATGCTTCGCAGTGTTCGGTCAAGGTGCGACTCCAAACCGAATTCTACCATTATATAAACACGTTTACTTAACCCGGCAAGGTAACCAAGCAAGGCTGTATCCACTGCGTCGGGCCGGGTGGAAATGACCAAACCCACCACTTTGGGATGTTGCAAAGCTTCCTCATACAGTTTTTTCAGATCGTCAAGCGGCGCATAAGTATTGGTATAAGCCTGGAAATAGGCCAGAAATTTCATCGAGTGATACTTCTTTGAAAAAAAATCGATACCCTGCTGAACCTGGCTTGTCACACTGTTTTCGAGGTTGCAGTAGGTAGGTTTAAACGTCTTGTTATTACAGTATGTACAACCACCCACTCCTTTTGCTCCATCGCGGTTCGGACAGGTAAACCCGGCATCAACCGAAACCTTCTGAACCCTTTCAGAATAAAGGTTTCTGAAGTATGTTGGAAAGTCGTTGTAACGCCTTTCGTGTCCCCATCTGTAAATGTTATGCTCCATCAATGGTGAATTTCGACGCCAAAAATAGGTAAAAATCTAAAACCCTGCGAGTTCACCAAAACTTATCAACACTTATTGAAAACTTTAAGCGCTTTCCGGCGCCGATTTGGTTTCTATTCCAGATTGGTTTTCCTATTTTTAAGTCAAAGATAAAACCGAAGATTATGTTCTCAGACAAAGATAGAAAACAGATTGAACAGCGAGGAAGCGAACTTTCAACGGTTCTGACACAAATCGAAAATTTTAAAAAAGGCTTTCCCTTTTTGCATGTGGAAGAAGCCGCTTCGGCAGGAAACGGAATCATCCTTTTAAGTGCCGAAAGTCTGCAAAAACGCATAGCTTTGTACGACGAAAAAGTGGCCGGAGGCACGGTACCCCTTAAATTCGTACCCGCTTCGGGTGCAGCCAGCCGCATGTTCAAAGCCATGTTTGAAGCGCTTGAAGCACTCGAATCGAAACCAGAGGAAGAGGCGCTCAAAAAAAACAAGGCAGCCAAACAATACATCGACGAATTTTGGAAATTTGCCTTTAGCGCTGAAATTATGGACAGGATGAAGGCAGACGGAGCCGGGGATAACGCGAAAAATAAAATTGCCTATCTACTTACCGAAAACGGCTTAAATTATGGTGCCAAACCCAAAGGCCTGCTCAAATTCCATTCGTACCAGCACGGGCCACGCACACCTTTCGAAGAACACCTGGTGGAAGGGGCCATGTATGCACACGACAACGAACGAAACGTAAAAATCCATTTTACGGTTTCGCCCGAACATCAACCGGGGTTCGAAAGTATTCTGGCAGAAACCAAAAAGAAATACGAAACGGAACTAAATGTCCGTTTCGAAGTGAGTTTCAGCCAGCAAAAACCATCGACCGACACGATCGCAGTCGACCACGACAACAAACCTTTCCGAAATGCAGACGGGAGTTTGTTGTTCCGCCCGGCAGGCCATGGCGCATTAATCGAGAACCTGAACGATTTGGATGCCGATGTTATTTTTATCAAGAATATCGACAATGTGGTGCCCGACCACCTCAAACTACCAACCATCGATTACAAAAAAGCATTGGCTGGCGTACTGTTAAAAACGCAGGATAAACTATTTGAATACCAGCGTTTGCTGAACGAACGCGACAAAGCCGCACTCAGCAGCGCCATTTTAGCCGAAATGGCCAATTTCCTCGAAAATACGTTGAATACCAAACCCGCGCGAAACCAGTATTACACCGAGAAAACGGAATTATATATTTACCTGAAAGAAAAGATGAACCGTCCGCTCAGGGTATGTGGAATGGTAAAAAACGAAGGAGAACCGGGAGGAGGCCCGTTTTGGGCCACCAACCCCGACGGAACCGTTTCGTTACAGGTAGCCGAAAGCTCACAGATCGACCCCGACAGCATCCAGCAACAGAATATTGTTAAACATGCAACTCACTTCAACCCGGTGGACCTTGTTTGTGGTGTTAAAAATTACAAAGGCGAAAAATACGATCTTACCAAATATACCGACCCGGAAACCGGCTTTATTTCAGTAAAATCGAAAGATGGAAAAGAGCTGAAAGCACAGGAACTGCCGGGTTTGTGGAACGGCGCCATGAGCAACTGGAACACCCTGTTTGTGGAAGTGCCTATAGAAACGTTCAACCCCGTAAAAACAGTTAACGACTTGTTGCGCGAACAACACCTTTAATCTGTTTTTGAGTTACCGGGATAATTATTAATTTCGCAAGCTTATTTTTGCTGATGAACGAGGAAAAAGATAATTATTGGGATGATGACATGACGGAAGCGGTTCAGCGTTTTAAAAGCTCGCTGCTTTCGGGAAGCAAAAGATATTTCGATGTTTCTGAATTTGAAGGAATCGTTGACCAGCTTTTGGAAGAAGGCGATCTGAATTCTTCTGAAATTGCTATTCAGCAAGGAATTCAAATCCATCCGAATGCGGTTCCGCTTCAGTTAAAGTATGCCCAAATTCTTATCAGCAAAGGAAAATACAACCAGGCGCATCAATACCTCGAATTTGTGGAACGCGTTGAAGCGAATAACCCCGATGTCCACTTATTAAAAGGTTCGGCCTGGCTGATTATGGGCAACGAAACCGAAGCCCGGAAATCGTTTCGAAAAGCCGTCAGATTTTCTGACGGGGAAGCCGATGAAATTCTTTATCACATTGCTTCGGCCTACATCCAGATCGGTGACATCTCAAGGGCCATTTCAACTTTGGAGCAAGCCCTGAAGTACAACCCAAAAAACGACCTGGTATTGTACGACCTGGCTTTCTTTCTCGACCAAACCGGCGATTACGAGGCCAGCATCAGGTATTATAACCGTTTTATCGATAACGATCCGTATAATTACACAGCCTGGTTTAACCTCGGGGTGGTTTTCAACAAAGCCGATATGCACAATGAAGCCATTAATGCATACGAATACACGTTGGCGATCAACGAGAATTTCTATACCGCCTTGTTTAACATCGGAAATGCACTGGCCAATGCCGGACGTTTTGAAGAAGCCATCGACAAATACAACGAATTTCTGAAAATTGAACCCGACAATGATGATGCGTATTGTTACATCGGCGAATGTTATCTGAATCTCGAAAACAACCTGAAATCGGAATATTATTATCAGAAAGCCATCGAAATGAACCCCGAAAACGACACAGCGTGGTTTGGGGTTGGGTTACTGATGTGGATTGACGGAAAGTATGATGAAAGCGTGGTTTTGATCCGCAAAGCCATCAAACTCGATCGTCAAAATTCGGAGTACTGGCTCACACTTGGAAAAGTATACACCGATGCCGAACAAAAAGAAGAAGCAATAAAAGCCTTTAAACAAGGGGTAAAAGCCGATGCCGAGAATTCGGAAATTTGGTTGACCTGGGCCGAATTGCACAAAAAACTGGGAGAACGCAAAGAAGCCATCCGGATTATCAAACTGGCTATCGACAAAAACGATGATTCGATGCTAAAATACCGCCTGGTGGCCTTCCTGCTCGAAGACAAAAACCAAAAAGAAGCTTTTGCCTGGCTAAAAATTGCGATGCAGGAGGATTTTGGCAACCTGAATTATTTATTCGACATCTACCCGAAATCGCTTAAAAGCAAACGCCTTAAAAAAGTGGTAGACGAATTCCGGCGGGGAGAAAAGTAACAAAAATCATTTTTGCACACCCTCGCATATCCAGTTGATCTATTGACAAACAGACCTTTCTGATCAAAAAAAAAAAAACGGATTATCGTTGCAAAAAGCTTGTTTTTTTCTTTTGAACAATATATTTTTAAGCAACCATTAATACTAAAATTGACCCTTGATTTCGTACCCCGGATTCAGGACGTAAAATAGACAAACATAAATGCGACAACTCGCAAAAATTGGTAAAAACAAATTTATTGGGTAAGCCTCCCCGGGAGCTTGGTCCATGCATTACTTTGTTCCCGGCCCGGGGAGGCAGGCAGTTTTGATAAACCGCCCGTACAAAACTACCATCCGGGACGCACTTTTGCAAACTGGCAATTGCTAAAGTTGGGCGCTATGCCAAATAATATTTAAAATTTTGTTTTATGAGAAAGAATATTAAAACGGTCTTAATCTTAGGCGTATTTGTATTAGGATTGGCCTACACCAATACTGCAAGAGCAGAAGAAGTATGTGATACTGTTACTGTATATTGTGCCAATGGAAACTCGGGATATGGTTTAGCCTGTGGAGCAAATGCCGATGAGATGACTGATGAAGTCAGTGATTTAGCTGATGCCATTTGCAATCCGGATTAAAATTCAATAGTCAAACTGAGGCTGTCCAATAAGGCATCTATCCACAAATTACTCGAATTGCTTTTTACAGAAAATCAACGATATAAAAATATATAAACGCCAACTTTTCGTGTAATTCTTGGGCTTTGGGGACAGCCTCTTCATATAAAAATCATGAAAATATATTTGATAATTTCAATCTTGCTCATATTGAACACCGCTAAAGCGCAGGAATTTACCAACATTGATACTGTTCTCTTTAATTGTAAATACTTCTATGAATTTAAACAAGATTCAACAGATGTCAATTCGGTAAGAAATGCGGTAATGGTACTTCAAGTTGGAAAACATTTAGCCAAGTTCATTAATGAAAATAAAATGTTTTCAGATTCTATTTTATTTTCGCATAAAGATGAACCATTTACTCAGGCCAAAATGCATAAGATACTTCCTCTAATACAAGGAGCCCCAACCCATATTTACACTCGCTATCGACTGTACTATAATTACCCAAAAAAAGGAAAAACGCTAATGTCAGGATATTTTAATAAACAACAATTAGAAGTTATAGAGGATAATTCAATAAAATGGAAAGTTGAAGAAGAAAGCGACACAGTTATACTGGGCTACAAATGCCTAAAGGCTAATACTGAATTGTGGGGAAGAAAATTCGAGGCTTGGTTTGCTCCGGATATTCCTATTTTTTACGGACCCTATAAGTTTATAGGATTGCCCGGATTAGTTCTAAAGGTTAGCGACCACCAAAACCAACATTGTTTTACTTTAATTGAAATTAAAAAGGAACAAGGAATCCATCCAATTTATTTTGTTGATAATAATTATACAGAAGTTTCACCGAAAGATTTCGTTAAAGCACTCGAAATATATATTGCTAACCTTTATTCAAGAGTCAGTCAAAACGATGGAATTGTATTAAACAGCGATGAAACAAAAGCCCGTTCTTTAAATAATTTGAAATCGCGAAATAATTTTATTGAAAAATATTAACCCAAAATCCAATTACCTGCGTGAAAACTAACATAATTACCTACTGCATCTTAATTGGTATATTTGTTTTGATGTCCAGTATGTTTGTTGTAGGACAAACAGTTATTACTGGCGAGGTAATTTCTGTTCAACACGAAAAGTTATCCGGTATTAGTGTTTTAGCTTTACCTACACGTAATGCATCCGGAATTCTAACTTATGCTATTACAAATGACGCGGGAATTTATCAATTATCTTTCAAAAGTTCTGCCGATTCAGTTTTCGTGGCCTTTAAATCATTAAATTTTAAAGACACTACCATTGCACTATTGAACCGCAGCCAGAAGCTTGATATTATCCTACCTCCTGATGTATTTGAAATAAAGGAAGTGAGCGTAAAAGGATATCCGATTTCGGTACGGGGCGATACTATTAATTATGTAGTGAATTCGTTTGCCAGGGCCAACGACCGTTCCATAGCAGATGTAATTAGCCGTATGCCGGGGTTCGAGGTTACCGAACTGGGGCAGATTTATTACCAGGGAAAACCCATACAGAAATATTATATCGAAGGAATGGATTTACTGGAAGGACGCTATGCACTGGCAAATAATAACTTACCGCATAAATCGGTTGGTTCGGTAGAGGTACTGCAAAACCATCAACCAATTAAAATGCTGGAAGATAAAATTGCATCCGACGGAACTTCAATAAACATTAAATTAAAAAACGATGTGGCTATAACCGGTACGCTGTATGCAGGAGCCGGTTTTTCACCCTTTCTTCACGACGTAAATCTTACGCCGATGTTGTTTAATAAAAAACAGCAAATAATTACTACCTGGCAAAGCAACAATATTGGTAACGACTTAAACACCCAGCATCAGCCACTGGTCTTTAGTAACGGTGAATTACAGGGATATAAAAACCGGAAACCGGAATTATTAGGCATTTTGCAAATCTCAAATCCACAAATCGAAAAGCAACGCTACCTGGATAATAATGCCAACCTGGTTTCGTACAACCATTTACTAAAAATTAAGAACGGAAGGGAACTAAAAATTAACAGTAGCTTTTACAGCGATAAAATAAAAGAAAACGGACAGGTAGCAACTTCATATTTTTTAAACAATGATACAGTTGCGTTTACCGAAACCACACAAAACAAATACTATAATAAAAGTCTGAGTACTGATTTAATAGTCACCCAAAACGAAAAAAGCAGGTACCTGACCAATAAATTCAGTATCAATAAATTTTGGGACAGCGAGGAAGGTTTAGTCCGGAATGAAGACAAACTGGTACAGAAAGCGGAAACACCACATTTTTCGCTGGCTAATGATTTCGATATCCTGTTACCGGTAAAACGGAATTTTATACGTGTTTACTCATTTGTAGATTATAACAACTCGCCCGAGCTCTTATCTTTTTCACCCGGAGTTTTTGAGGATATTTTAAACAACGGGCAACCTTACGGGAAAACTATTCAAAATATTACCGAAAAGAATCTGCTTACCCATAATTTCCTGCAATATACATTAACCCGGAAACCCTGGATTTTTGAAAGCGAACCCGGAATCAGGCTTAAATATCAGGACTTGCAAACCTCGATTGTAAAAGATTTGGAAACAATCAGGGAGGACAGTCTTCGAAATAATTTAAGCTGGAATTTTTCAGAGCTTTATTTTTCAGAAACTATTAAATACGAAAAAGACAGGATCAGGCTTTCACTCGATCTCCCACTCAATTTTCAGCATTACGGCATATCCGATAAAATACACACTACCCCTGACGAAATTCAAAAGTGGCTGTTTACTCCTTCCGTAAGCTTTAAATACGAATTTAATGGATTCTGGATTTGGCGAATGGGGGCAAAATACAATCAAAAATTAGGCGATGTTAGTTCATTAGAGCAAGGTTATGTGCTTTCAAGTTATCGGCAATTTAAAAAAGGTATCAACCAACTTTCTGAAAAAAAGGGATGGCGTTACAACCTCGGACTCGAATACAAGAACCCGATTTCGGGTTTTTTTTCTACGGTTTCGTGGATCAGCAACTACAGCGCCAACAACCTGCTTCTTAAACAAAAGGTAAATAGCGATGGCCTCTTGTTTTACGAGGTGTTTGAAAAAGAAAATCGTGCAATCTTTGATAATCTCTCGCTCACTGCCAACCAATATTTAGTTAATTTACAGGCCACCATCGACTTTAAAGCGTATTATAACCGAAACAAAAAAAAATATTTACTAAATGATCACCTTGGGTGGCTAACTAACAAAGCTTACATCCTTCATCCTGGAATTAGTATTAACCGGTGGAGAAAAGTAGATATCGCATACAGCTACCGGTTGCAATTGATGCGTCAAAAATCGGAGCAAGCCGAAATTTCTGTTATAGACCAAAAACACGAAGGGAGTTTATTCTACACTCCAGAGAAAAGACATTTACTGGGGTTTTCGTTTGAATATTATGAAACAAGACAAAGTGGACAAAAGCACTCAACTACATTCTTTGCCAATTTCTTGTACCATCTCAAACCTTCAAAAAGTAAGCTAAAGTATAAATTTGAAGTTCGAAACATATTCAATCAATCCGAGATAATCAGTTATTTTAACAGTGATATTTCATTAACCCGAAGTGGTTATTCAATTCGCCCCCGACAATTTTTGGTGACAGTTTCATTAGGGTTGTAACTCAATATCGCACATTATTTGCTATTTTGCACCCTCAATTTAATGGGACGATCTTTCATACAAAAGATTGCTCCGTTTCAATAAAAAGCAATAATGAACAGAACAACAAGAGATTATCTTTTGCTTGTACTAAAAGGAATGGGAATGGGAGCTGCCGACGTGGTGCCGGGTGTTTCGGGTGGTACCATTGCTTTTATCACCGGTATTTACGAAGAGCTGATTAACTCGATTAAATCGATCAACCTAAAAGCAGCAAAGCTTTTTTTTTCGGGCAAATTCGCTGAATTCTGGAAAGCAATCAACGGCGCTTTTCTATTAAGTGTTTTGCTTGGAATCGGAATCAGCGTGTTCTCACTGGCAAAAGGGCTGGAGTTTTTGCTCACCCACTACCCCATTCTGGTTTGGTCCTTCTTTTTTGGTTTGATTGTGGCTTCGGCTGTTTACGTGGCCCGCTCGATTAAAACCTGGAATGCTGGTTCGGTAATTTCAGGAATCCTTGGAATTGCTATTGCTTTTGGAATAACGGTAATCAGTCCGGCTGAAGCCAATACAGCTTACTGGTTTGTATTTGTTTCCGGCATGATTGCGATCTGCGCAATGATCCTTCCAGGTATTTCAGGAAGTTTTATCCTGGTTTTACTCGGAATGTACAAATTTATTCTCGGCGCTGTGGGCGACATGAATATTGCCGTAATCCTCACTTTTTTAGTCGGCGCTGCCATCGGGATTATATCTTTTTCGAACGTACTTTCGTGGCTGTTGCGCAAATACCACGATTTGACCATTGCCATGCTCGCAGGTTTTATGGTGGGCTCGCTTAACAAAGTGTGGCCATGGAAACAAGTAACTAAAACCATTATCGACCGCCACGGGGAACTGAAACCGATTGCAGAACGTAATATTCTTCCTGCAACTTACGAACAACTTACCGGAAACGAAGCCTGGTTACTGGCTGCGCTTGCATTGGCAGTAATTGGTTTTGTACTTATTTTTGTGGTAGAGGGAATCGGGAAAAAACTGGCAAAGTGAACAGTCTGAGTTAACAGTCAACAGAAAAAGTAAAGGGCAAAGGAAATAATAACCAATATCCAATTAGTAATATTCTACATTGAAAATTAAAGTATGAAAAAATGAAAAGATACGGACTTCTTGGCTACCCGCTCACCCACTCGTTTTCGAAACGTTTTTTCACCGAGAAATTTGAAACAGAAAACATCGATTCTACCTACGATAATTTTGAGATCGACAACATTAACAAATTCCCGGAAGTGGTAAAAAACAATCCGGAGGTGATCGGGTTTAACGTCACCATTCCGTATAAAGAACTGGTGATTCCCTTTTTGGATGAACTCAATGATTCGGCGCGCGAAATTGGAGCGGTAAATACAATTAAAGTAAAACGAAACGAAAACAATATTTACCTAAAAGGGTTTAATACCGATACCTACGGTTTCGAAACCTCGCTTTCGCCATTGTTAAAAGATTACCACAAAAAAGCGCTGATACTGGGAACTGGTGGAGCTTCAAAAGCTTTAAAATACGTCCTTCACAAACGGGGGATCGACTATATTTCGGCATCGATTGAAGAATTGAAAGAAAAGGAAATCCGTTATGAGGACATCGACAAGGCTTTGATGAAGGAACGTTTGCTGATTATCAATGCCACCCCGCTTGGGACTTATCCGAAAGTGGATACTTCTCCCAATATTCCGTATGAACACATTACAAAGAAGCACCTTTTGTTTGACCTGGTTTATAATCCTGGAGTAACTCAGTTTATGAAAAAAGGATTGGAAAAAGGAGCAACAGTTAAAAACGGCTACGAAATGTTGCTCGGTCAGGCCCGCCGTTCGTACGAAATATGGAACTCGGAAGAATAGTGTTCAGTAGTTCAGCCTCAGTATTCGGTAAAAAAGCTCACAGCTCATAGCTCAAAAAGTTGATGGAAAAGAAAAAAGTATTATTTGTTTGCCTCGGGAATATTTGCCGCTCGCCCAGCGCCGAGGCTGTTTTTAACCGGATGATTAAAAGAGAAGGCTTGGCTGACCTGTTTGAAGTAGATTCTGCCGGAACATCGGGCTGGCATGCCGGCGAACTTGCCGATCGCAGAATGCAGTCGCATGCCATAAAACGTGGATATAATCTCACCAGCCTCAGCCGGAAATTTGAGCCTTATCACGATTTTGATCATTTTGATATGATTATCGGGATGGACGACAGCAACATCGGGAACCTGAAACGAATGGCGCGCAACGCAAATGATCTGAAGAAAATTTACAAGATGACCGATTTCAGCCGCAGGTTTGATTACAACGAAGTCCCCGATCCGTATTACGGCGGTTCAGAAGGGTTTGAGCTTGTGCTTGACATACTGGAGGATGCTTGTGAGGGGATGTTACACAAAATAAAGAGTAATGAGATTTGAGTAGTGAGAAAGAAGTACTCATCACTCAAATCTTATTTCGTTTGGATGCTTACTCAAAATGATAGAGAAAATTCACCAGTGCATCGTAAGCCGGTTTTTTCTCCCCTTCAATATCGACAACAATTTTAACCTGGATACGTGCAATGCCACGAAGGTTTTTAATGTCGTTTAATGAGACCGTTGCCCGGATACGATCATTTACTTTTACCGGCGACTGAAAACGCAGGTTCTCGATGCCGTAATTCACGATCATCTTAACATTATTCACCTCTACCACGTTGTACCATAAATAGGTAAGCATCGAGAGCGACAGGTAACCGTGGGCGATGGTTGTTCCAAACGGCGATTCTTTGGCAGCCCGTTCCGGGTCGGTATGAATCCACTGATAATCAAGTGTTGCATCAGCAAACTTATCAATCTGTTCCTGTGTTATCTGTACATAATCAGATACGCCGATTACCTGACCAAGAAGGGCTTCGAATTCTTTGTAACTGTTAATGATTCTTTTTGACATGCTCCGATTTTTGAGTGGCTAATTTAAGGTATTTTACTGTTTCCTCTTTTCATAGTGGCAGTGAACTGCTTGATTTACTAAACCAAGATTAACAAAAAATAGAATTTTTATCCCGCTTGTTCCATTTTTACAACCAATGGCTGGTAATCTCAACTATTTTTTAACCTTTGCACGTAATCTCACATTTATGAAAATATTCTTCGAAGTACCATTTTTCTTGCCATTGTTGCCTGCTGGCTTTGGTCCACGGCATTTGTTGGCGTAAAAATCGGGCTCGAATATCATACTCCCCTGCAATTTGCGGGTGTCCGTTTTTTTATTTCAGGAATAATGATCTTCCTTTATTTTGGTAAACCACGCCGGTTTTGGCGGGAATTGAAAGCGAACCTTCGTTTTATTCTGCTGATTTCGCTTGTGCAGATTTTTGGACAGTATGCCTTGTTTTACAGTGGCTTAAACCTTCTGAGTTCAACATCGCGGATGATTGGAGGACTGATGTTATCAATTGTTTCTGTTCCTTTTGAGGGAACCCATCTCGGCCCCTTCCCACAAAAATACTGGATTGCACTGGCCTGGCTAAGTTTTCTTTCGGCTGCTGCCATTACCATTTGGAATTTGTTGCTCACCCGTCCGGGAGTAAAAGTATCGATGTTAAATATCTGGAAATTCCTGATCCCCGTTTCGGGCGCCACGCTAAGTTGGCTGATCATGCCCAACGAAAAACCCGACCTGGTTTCGATTCTCGGGATGGCAGTTATTGCCATTGCTTTGATCGCACTCAATTTTGCCAACCGGCGCCTGCAAAAGTCGCTTTTGGGTTAAGTTCCTGCCAATCTCTCTCACCCTTCTAAAACCAGCAACTCTATTTTTCTGAAATCGGCCGGGGCAACCTCGGCTTGTAACGAAATTGTACCTTTTGCAAGAATCAGATTACCATCTGCCGGAATAAGTTTCCGGGCATATTGATCGTTGGGGTCGTATTGTGTTTTTTCGATATTCCACCCTTAACCGGTAATGCGAGAATTCCTGCTTGTAAAAAAGATGTCCAAACTCGCCGTTCCACTCTACCCGGTTGTCGTATGAAACGCGCAACATACCGTCTTCCACCCGAAAGGTATTCCTGTAATTTCGTATCTCAGCATTTTCTTTTACCACAGAGAACACAAAGGGGGCACAGAGTTGCAACACAGAGGCAGCTTTAAGGGGGTACCTCCGAAGTACCCTCCCACACCTCCGAAGTATTAATTTGAAGCTCCGGGATATTAATTAGTACCTTTTTGCTTCAAGCTTGAGGTTCCGGAGTATTCGTTTGAACCCCGGAGAAACTAATTTGATCCTTTTTGCTTCAACACCGGCTCTTTGAAGTACTCCCTTGACTCTTTGAGGTACCCCTTTGATTCTTTTTGGTCCAAATTTGTTTCTTCAAAGTACTTCTTTTGGGGTTGCTGACTTCAGAAGCGGGCAGAAAAGCAACCGTTCTTTCGGAAAGAACGCTGCCCTAAGGGTTGGCAACAACAGTCACTTGTTTGAGGTCGTGTCGGGATTTCCGGAAGAAATCGTGCCCGACCCGCAGGAAAATGGGCAAAAAATCAGAATTGTCAGACCGCCAAAACCCCCGCCTGCCATTTACAAAGCAGTGGGCTTCAGTTCTCAAAATGATTGTCAAATTCCTTTGCATTATAAAAAAGTTCCATTTCACACATTGCGCTTTTCGGGTTTTCTTCATTAAATGAGCCAAGAAAAACAGCATTTTTTATGGCTGTACTTAAATTAGGTCTAAGTTTTAAATTTATGTCATTGTCCTGCTTGGTGTAATATTTTTTGCTTTTCTCATAATCTTTGAGATGCCTTTTGAGCTGTTTTTCTGCTGATGTACAATTATCAAAATATTTCGAGGTTTTCTCAAAGTGCAACAATATCCAAAATTCAAGACAAGGATTATTTACAATAATGACAACGTTTTTATATTTCCTTTTAATTTCATTACGATATCTTACAAATGCTTGAATGGGTGATTCTTCTCCTTTTTTGGCTTCTCTTGTTTCTTTAATAATAAAATCAAAATCTAATATCCAGAATACCGTAGTATAATCTTCTGATAGAAAGCAGGCTAGGTCAAATTGTTCTAAAAGACTCTTCCTTTGAGGAATTTTAGGCTCGATATTTACATTTATTTTCTTTCATTTCATTTCAGCATTTGAAAATACCAAACTTCAGTATCCCCATCAACAACTACAGCAAAATTTGGATTTGCTTTTATTTTGATTTCTCTAGATCTTCTCATTTTTCAAATCGATAAAGTAATCTCCTAAATTCGGAGTTCCTTTTAGCTTTCCACTTTTGTAGGCATTCAAAATATTGCTAGTATCTCTTATTACAGAGGTATCAAAATCAATTAATGAATATAACTCAGTTGAGCAATTTTCAGATTTATCAGTAAACCAAATGGAATCATTTCTAAAAATATCTTTATTATTTAGAATCTCTCTGTTGTGAGTCGTCGCAATAATTTGAGAATTCTCCGAATTAAGCAAGAATGAAAGAATAAAATGAATACACAAATCAGGGTGCAAAGAAGCTTCTAGTTCGTCAATAGGTATTGCCATCGAATTTTTAATTAGTAAAGCTAATAAACCAGCAAATCCATAGTATCTCCTAGTCCCTTCAGATTCGTACTTTAATGGTAGTTTATATCTTTTATCTTTTATTTTATGCTCAAACACAATTTCACGGGAAGGGTTATTTCTTATTTTTTCAATTTCTTCGTCAGGTAAATCTAATGCCTTAAAGACTTTTTCAATCTGTGGTGGCATTTTTACTTCTTTATTTATAGAAAGGTCAGAGATATTAAAGTCTGCTTTTTTTAAGATATTAATTACATCAGATTTCGAAATCTCTCCCTTTTCAATTCTTGATGTAACAAATCCTTCTAATGATGTTCTTGAAAAAACTAATGGATTCAAATAACTTTTAAACCAATCCGCAACTTCTTTTAGTTCCTTAATATCTATGTTTGTTTTCAAGAATCCTCCTAAAACAGTATTATTCCAAAGAGTGTTGGCTACAAGTGTTTTTTCTGATGCTTTGTCCGTTTTTATTTTATTTCCAAATGTGATTTCTGTGAGTTGGTTTTTCAAATCAGTTTTCCTTTTATAAATATTAGCTTTGCTAGGATTGTAAAAATCCAGTTTTTCATTTACTATTGCTTTTGTGAGAAACTCAACTTCATAGAAATATTTTATCTCATTCTGAATGAATTCAATTGAGATAACTGAGTTTTGGTTGGGAGTATTTTCATCGAATAGGAATGGACTAAAGTCAAGTTCATCTGTCTTTTTTTCTTCTGGTTCAAGAACAATGTCTCTCAGGAATTCTAACGCCAACAAAACAGTAGTCTTTCCAGAGGCATTAGCACCGTAAATTAAAGCAAGTTTCAATAATCTAATACCACTGTTTGTATTAATTAAATAGGAATCTTCAAGGTGTTTGGATTTATCAGCTTCAAAAGATAAAACTTGTTTTTCTTTAATTGAGCCGAAATTTTGAACACTAAAATTGATTATCATTTTTGTCGTTTTTGAAAAAATTATACAAATATATAAACAAAAAACGTCTAAAATATATATTTTGTTTTGGTATTTGTAATTCATTTACAAAAAAAGTGATTTGTTTGATTCTTAAAGCTTGCCGCTAACCAGCGGAACATGAACCCTGTCGGGTTGCTTACTTATCGGAATCCCGGGCATCCAGTGGTCGCCGGTTATCAAAAAAATGGTATTCTCAAACGATGGTAACTTTTCCATTTCCTGAAAAAGGTATTTTAATGCATCATCAAAATAAAGGGCTGTTGAAAACAGCTTCTCACATCAGCAAGGCAACATCTGTATTCTGGGTAAAATATCAGAATTATTGAGGTCTTGTCTTTTTGTCAGAATTCGAGTTTAAAAAACAAGGCTGGTGTAAAAGGCACTGCATCGGCATAAATACCTACCAGGCTCAAGTCATCAGCCGAGGTAACACGCAAGTTCGAATACTTTATATTATCGGTGTTAAAAACATTAAGAATGGAAATTCCGGCTTCGGTTTTTATCTTTCCGGGTTTAAATTTATATACCAGCGAAGCGTCTGCCCGGTGATAGGGCTGATCGAGATTTATTCCTTCTTCGGTTTCAATATCAAAACGTTCGAAGCCTGATCCGTACACGTAATTACCCGATAAGTAAAAGGATTTATAATTGAAAATGGCCGCCAATTTTAGCTCGTGTGTTTGGTGCTGCGGTGCGGGCTGATAATACGAATTTATGTAAAACGGAAAATGCTCGTCGGTTTGGCTCCAGGTGTACGAAATCCAGGCTACATGGCGTTTGTATTCTTTCTTTACAAAAATATCGATGCCGTAACTCCGTGCATTGCCTTCGTAAAAACCATGCTTAAACAACTTGTTCCCATCAAAATAACGTGTTAAACCGTCTGTGGTTTTATAAAAACTTTCGGCGCTTACTGTTAAGCCCTCATTGTTATAGGAAGCCCCTGCCACATAGTGCTGTGCACTTAAAACCGGGATATCCCCGTTATCGGCATTTATCCAAAACGTGCTAAAATTGTATGCGCTGTCGATTAAAGCAGTCTTGGCATTATATTGATGATAAATTCCCCATGCGGTATTTAGCTTAAAATTTTTGGCAATTTGTAACGAAACAGAAATCCGGGGTTCGGTATACACCGCATTTAGAACCCCGGCATAAGTAAGCCGTAACCCAGCTTTCAAATCAAGCCATTCACCAACAGGGAGTTCTTCCTGGGCCCACAAATACAAACGTGAAATGTCGTTCTCCAAATCGATAGTATTTTCGTTGTCGCTCACCCTTGATAACCGAACATGATTATTAACCGCTCCTACAGCCAAAATCAGTTTATTTCCTTCCTCGAAGTTAAGGGTGTGCTCCGCTTTCAAAGCCAGTTCATCCACTGAGTTATCTGTCTCGGTTAGTTTGGTAATTCTCACATAACCCGTCTTCGTATTTTCGAGCCTGTTTTCTTCAGCAACTTGCTGTTCAAATGCAGAGTAAGCAACCGAAAATACTGACCTGTTGCGGTTTGTCCAGGGCTTTGTATATTGCGCCGATCCACCATACTGAAGATTTTCTTCCTTCTCGCTCCGGGTAATGAAAAAACGCGAAACCTCACGATCCATGTCGTATTTAAACTGGTCTCCTCCCCCATATAAACTAAGTGCAAAACGCTCACCACGGTCACCATTCCATGCATATTTTAAGTTGGCATCGCGAAAAAGATAATCCGGTGTTACATCGAAATCATGTCCATTGTCCTGCGAATTATTGTCGTTGGCCATTCCACCCTGGTTTTTCGTCCGGGCAAAAGGCGAAAGACTGGTTGGATCGTATAATTGATAGTAAGTTTGCCGGTATGCCGCCATTACCGACGATTTTTTTGAAATTGGAACCTGTACCATTGTGTTAACCGTGGTTGAATTAATGTTGAAAGTAAAAGTCGGTTTCAGCATGGTACCATCTTTTCCTGTAATTTCCACAATTCCGCCTACCCTGTCGCCATAACGAACGCCATAGCCACCTTTCATCACTTCAATATTTTTCACCATGAAAGGGTTGACCACACTGATGTTATCGTTAAAATTTTTCAGACCAAAAAGGGTAAAACCATCAAACTGAATTTTACTGTGACTTTCGTAAGCGCCCCAAATCAGAAGGTCGTTCGATTGTTCGCCGGCAGCCAAAATACCCGGCATCAGGCGTAGTAAGGTAAAAACCGAATTATCGCCATGCCCGGGCAGGATTGGGGCAATCTGGTGATTGATCTTCATGTGTCCGGCACGATCGCCAATTAGTGTCGATTTTTCGATGGGATTGCTCATTATCTGCACTTCATTAATCCGTTGGATTTGAGGTGTTAAATAAAATTTCTTTTCGATGCTTTGGGTGAGAAGGGTGTCGTAAATATAGTAACCAAGATGCGAAATCTGCAGATTGTAACCAGTGTCGGCTGATGCTACAAAATTAAAGTTACCTTGCTGGTCGGCTTGCACCGGTTTTCGGTTAATCAACACATACGAATACGGCAAGGGTTCGTTGGTTAAAGCTTCAAGTACCTGTCCCGAAATTCGTGTGTTTGAGACATTTCCCGATTGTTCCGGGTTACGAACAATCAGAAATACTTCGCCAGATTGAATAATTTGGAGCGGTAAATCCCTGACCAGGTATTCCAACGTTTCCTCGCGGGTATTAAACGATCGCTGGCAAGTGACTACATAATTCGAAAGCAGGTCGCTATCGAAAGCAAACTGAAAGCCATAACTTTCTTTTAACCCGAGCAGCACCTGGTTTAGCGGCTTTCGATGCGCATCAACTTCTATTTTACCGGTTGTTTGTGCCGATAATTGCACACATACCAGCAACAATACAAGCAGCCATACAAATTTTGACATTAGCTATTTTCGACAACCAAATATACGTTTTCCGATTGTTTTACAAACTTCAGGTTCATAGGCCTGCAAACAAAATCCAACACTTCTTCAACGCTGTATTTCTTCGAAAAATTGCTTCCAAAATTACGATTATTCAATTGGGGATCTAACTTAATGGTGACAGCATATTGGCGTTCAATTTCATCAATCACCTCAATCAAGGGCCGGTCTTCAAAGAAAAACTGGTTATTTTTCCAGGAGATCGCTTTTTCAGCGCCAAACATTTCTTTAACCACCAGTTTTCCTTTTTCAAGATCGGCGTGGTTATTTGGGAATAAGATCACCTTTTCATCTTCGCCCGAGCTAACCTGGACTTTCCCGGTTAAACAGGTAACCCTGTATTTGTCGTCGCGCGAATAAATATTGAAAGAAGTACCCAGAACCTGCGTGGTTCCATGTGCTGAGATCGCGTAAAATTTATTTCCCTTTTTTACATTAAAATATCCTTCACCCTCGAAACGGACTTTCCGTTCCAGTTTCCACTTAAGCGGATAATATGTTAACACCGAGCCGGCATTCAATGCAACAGTCGAACCGTCGGGTAATTTGGCCAGTTTGTGTTCGCCAGGAAGACATTCAACCGATTTTGTGTAGGTTGAAACGACCCCGAGCAAGCCAACCACCAATAACAGAACAGCAGCAGCTACCCACTGTAAAACCTGATGATTCAAAGAAACAACATATCTTTTTTTCTGAGCATTGATTTTCTTGTCAAGTTCGGCCCACACATCGTCCTTCGACTTTTCCCAGGTAATTTTTCCTTTCCTGAAAAGTTGTTGTTCTTCGCTGGTTAAAGGATTGCTATGTAAATTTTTATCATTCATTGGTTTTTAAATTCACTTTCAAAAAGTCGAGCGCCTGTTTCATTCTTTTTTCTACCGCTTTCACACTTATTCCGTTCATCTCGGCAATCTCAGCGTATTTTAAATTATCAACCCTGCTCATTAAAAAAACGGTCCGGTGTTTTTCGGGCATGGTTTTTAATGCGCTGTTATATCGTTGTTTCAACTGGTCGAAAACAAGGGCGTCTTCCGGCGAATGGCTATTATCATTCAATTGGTAACTGTTAAAGAAATTGAAAGAGCGTTTCTCTTTTCGATAGTGTGTAATAAAAAGGTCGTTGGCAATTTTGTATAATAAACCTTTAATTTTTTCAGGCTGAATTTGATGCTGCTTTTCCCATATCCGCATAAAGGTTTCCTGGGCAATATCGGTTGCCAGTTCGGTATCTCCCGAACGGAAAAACACATAATTGCGAACCTGTGCAAAATGCATTTCAAACAGTTTCTTAAACTCTTGTGGCGTCAAAATCAGGATCTGTCGTTTCTCTTTTCAAAGATAAGTAGTTTTGGATACGAAGCACCCGGGCAGTTAAACTATTCCGGGCGCTTCATTAAAACTATCCATTCTTGCCAGATTGATTTTTATTTTTTTCCTCTTTGTATTTTCTGTAATGCAAATCGATCTCGGTCTGGTTTCCATCAGAATCGGTTACAAGCGCAGTGTCGTCGCAGGTTCCGTCTCCGTAATCGATACTGCTGATCAGTACACCATTCAGTGTTACTTCAACCACACCTTCCACAATATATCGGCAGTCGCCAGTTCGTTTCAACGGAGTTGTAATTTCCTTTTTATAAGTATCGGTTGCCCCATCAATGGTCATTACAGATTCTGCCTGTCCACTAATCACAACCACATCATCGCCCTGATCTTCAGGCGTGTCCATTCCTTCGAGCCACTGCCACACCCGTTCCGAAGTCAGGTCGGTTACAGTTCCGTCAGCCAGGGTAAAGGCGAGGTCCGACACATATTGCCGGAACGTCGTATCCAGTTTATCAATAGTTATTGTTGCAAATCCGTCAACGGTCATCGAGTCCACTCCAAATTCGATGTACTCAACAGTGCGTTCATAGTCCTTACTGCTTCGTGGCGCCGAAATTGTAATTTCGATGGTACCGCTTAACACCGTTCCATTCCGTAAAACAGTGCTGTCGCCATAATCCATAATAATAACTTTTGGATAACCATCGTTGTCTCCTTCTGTAATCTCAACATCGGGACAATGGTTGTACTGGTAACGAAGTTTTTGAGTCCATTTAAAATGCTTGCCCATTTTATACCAATGCGAAAGAGTAGGTGTCAGGTTCGAGAAAAATTCCACTTCGTATTCCGATTCAGCGGTAACTGCCTGCATACTTATTTCGTTAACAGCAACCTGAGCGGATTTTTCACTTAAGTCTGCCGAAGGGACAACCACATCTTCGTTGTTACACGCAACAAACCCCAAGGTTAAAATCAAAATTAAAATTCCAATAATTCGTTTCATAACATTGTTTGTTTTATAAAGTTTCTGGTTGTACTCCGCCAGCCAATGGTTTTACCCTACCCTGTTTTTCTGTTTTTTATAAAATATTTTATGGCTTTCAACTCAAAGCCTTGAATTACAAATTTTTAATTCAAAAAATAATTCTCCATTCTTTCGTTCATTTTTTGTATCGAACATTTCATTTTGTATTTTTAGCCACATATTCAATCCGTTTCTATGAAGGGAAATTTTGTTGTTTTACTGGCATTTGTTGCCACACTTATTTATAAGCCGGTTTTTGCACAGGATGTATTAAACGAACAGGTTCAACCTAAAGTGGTGATCGGAATCGTGGTGGAAAATATGCGGACGGATTACATTCAGCGGTTTTGGAATAAATTTCAGGAAGGCGGTTTTAAGAAACTCTATTCTGAAGGAGCCGTTTGTACCAACGTAAAACTAACACTCCACACACAGAATTATGCCAGTGGAACAGCCACTCTTTTTACCGGGGTACATCCATCCATTCACGGAATTGTAAATAATACCTGGTACGATCGGTTAAAGAAAAAAGAAACCGACTGTACCGAAGACGATTATTATATGACGGTTGGAGCGGATAGCGAAAAAGGAAATGCATCGCCCCGTCAGCTTTTGTCAAACACAATCACCAACAGTTTAAAAATATTGACACAAGGAAAAGCACGAATATTTAGTGTAGCGCTAAACCGCGAGTCTGCTATTTTTTCGGCCGGCCATGCTGCCGATGGCGCTTACTGGTTCGATATTGAATCGGGAAGAATGATCTCGAGCTCTTTTTACATCAGCAGTTTCCCCGACTGGGTGCGTTTGTTCAACAGCGAAAATTACGCTGCACGTTACAGTTACCGAAACTGGGTCCCGCTTTTGCCGGAGATAGATTACACCGAAGCACTTCGAGACGATTACCTTTTTGAAAGCGGATATTTTGGCCAGTACAATACATTTCCGCACACCATTAGTAAATACCTGAAAGAAACCAACGACTTCCGACCTTTTAAAACAACGCCGTCGGCTAACCTGATGATCAAGGATTTTGCCCTGCAATTGTTAGACAATGAAAATATCGGCCAGGATGAAGTTACCGATTTTGTTAGTGTTGTGTTTTCTTCAATGGATTACGAGAACGGCTCGTTTGGGCCTGCTTCGCTCGAAATGATGGACTCTTATTTATACCTCGACCAATACCTTGCCGAATTAGTTGATGGTGTTGAGAAAAGATACGGAAAAAACCAGGTACTGTTTTTTCTAACATCCAATACTTCGGCATCGTACCCGGTAGCTTATTTAAAAAATGAATTTCATATGCCAGTCGATGAATTTAATGTGGAACGCGCTATTGCACTGCTTACATTGTACCTAAACAATACTTACGGCGATGCAAACTGGATTGAGCATTATTCCGATTTACAGGTATTTCTCGATCACGATCTTATCAAAAAAAAAGGATTGGGCTTAAATGATATAAGGGAAGGAGCTTCCAACTTCATCAATCAATTCGAAGGGGTACAGTTAAGCATGCCTGCCCAGCAACTCGAACAGGGGAGTTCAGCCAATGGCTTACTCGAGCCGCTTTACACCTCGTATTACAAAAACCGGTCGGGCGATTTTCTGTACCTGCTAAAAGAAGGCTGGCAACCCACTTACAAATTCAAAAAAATCAACTATTGCGATCAGTCGCATATTCCCTTGCTATTTTACGGTCATAATATCAAACATCAGATCATCACACAAAAATACAGTGCGATTGACCTGGTCCCAACTTTATCGCAAATATTACACGTACCTGTACCAGATAAATGTCAGGGGAAAATAATCGAAGAGATTATAAATCCTTGAGAAGACTTATTTGAAATCAGGAGTCGGACGATGATCCTTCTTTTTTACCGAGCTATTATCGGCTTGGAGCTCACTGTCCTTTTTCTGAATTTTTTGATCGATAATCACAGGTTCGAGCTTTACCAATAAGGTAGTATCGGCGCTTAACGGAAATTCTTTAGAATAATCCCTGAACCCATCGTAAGAGATTTTCAGGTCGGCCCGCGTTCCATGCAGTACTAAACGGTAAAAACCATTTTTGTTGGTAATGGTCCCTATCCCGCTTTTCGACTCAAGCACACTGACATTCTCGAGTGCTTTCCCCTTATTGTCGTTAATATAACCCGAGATGGCAACAAATTGTGCCATCGACATACCTGGCAACAGGGTCAATAGAAAAATAATGTTGGTGATTAAAACTGTTTTCATGTGTAAAATTGTATAACGTTTTCTGACCTTTTAAAGATAGACATAAAAATCGGGATAAAGGTTGCGTCAACTCCTAATAAAGATTAATAAATCCTTAATTTATTTAGACTACATTGTGCTGCACAACACACCAAAAATCTTTTGTAAAACATACGTTCACATGATAAAAAACAGCATATTCCGCTTATTTAAATTCAGACTGAATTAGTTTCACTCAGAACTGTTGAATAACATCAACTTAACCAACATTCTCATTGTTTTATTCGAACAGTTGTGCGTATTTTTGTTAGCGACCGATAGATTAAAATAACCAAAAAAAACGTACTGCTAATCAACCGAAATACCGGCTTGTAAAAGTAAAAGTATTTAACAATAACTACTATTAACCATTTTATTAATTCAAAATCTCTCATGGATCCAATACAAACTTTAATTAAAGATCTGGCTGACAAGCACGGCAGAAATCGTGCAAGTTTGCTACCGATTATGCAAGGAGTGGTTGAAATTGAGAATTTCCTTTCCGAGCGATCGATGGCGGAAATTGCACGCGAAATTGACCTGCCTGCCGCAGATGTTTACGGAACGGCCTCCTTCTACTCCTTTTTGGAGACCAAACAAACCGGACGCTATATTATCCGGGTATGCAAAACAATTACCTGTGCCATGAAAGGGAAAAACCAGGTATTGTTTGCCATCCAGGAAATGTTAAAAGTGAAAATGGGCGAAACCACTCCCGACAAACGTTTTACCCTGCTCCAAACAAACTGCCTGGGCTGGTGCCACAAAGCGCCGGCTATGCTGATAAACGACGACGTTTACACCGAACTCACGCCTGAAAAAGTACGTGATATTCTTTCGGATTACATGAAAAAAGATGCTCATCATTAAAAACATCAGCCATGGCAAATTCACATCAACTAAAACGTGTCGATTTCATTTTCAGAAATGAGAACGACTGGGAAAAAGTTTTATCAGCAACCATCAAAAATAAACCGCAAGAACTGATCAACGAACTGATCAGTTCAGAATTGAAAGGCCGTGGAGGTGCAGGTTTTCCTACAGGCCTTAAATGGAAACTGACCGCCGAAGCAAAATCCGACGAAAAATATGTTATCTGTAATGCTGATGAAGGCGAACCCGGAACATTTAAAGACCGCGAAATTTTATCGCGCGTTCCTTACAAAGTATTTACAGCAATGGCCATTTGCGGTTACATTACCGGAGCTAAAAAAGGGTTTATCTACTTGCGGGGCGAATACAAATTTCTGAAGGCTGAACTCCAAAAAGTTATCGATGAATTCCATTACTATTGCAAGGAAACAGGGCTCGATTTCGAGATAAATATTTTCCTGGGAAGCGGAGCTTACATTTGCGGCGAGGAAACTGCGTTAATGGAATCGATGGAAGGAAAACGCGGAGAGCCCAGGAACAAACCGCCATTTCCAACTCAGGCCGGATATCTTGGCAAACCAACTGTAATCAACAATGTTGAGACACTGGTTCATGCTTTTACCATTTTTAAATACGGCGCCAAAAAATTCTACGACCTCGGTGTTCAGTATTCCCGTGGCACAAAATTATTTTCGGTTTCAGGCGATACGCCCAAACCAGGCATTTACGAATTGGAACTAGGGATGAGCCTACAGGATTTTGTATACGAGTTTGGAGACGGAGACACCAAAGCTGTTCAGGTAGGTGGGGCTTCCGGCTTTCTGGTTCCGCGTAAAAAGTTTAAAGATGCCGCTATTGGTTTTAAAGGAAAACTAACCGGAATTTCTTTGCCAACCGGCGGATCAATGATGCTTTTCAACAGTTCACGTTCTATGTTTAATGTTCTGGATAATTACCTCGAATTTTTCCGGGAAGAATCATGCGGACAATGCACCCCTTGCAGGGTTGGCTGTCAACAGTTGCTCCTGGGGATCAAAGCTGTAAAGCGCGGTGAAAAACCGGCTTCGTACCTCGACAAATTACTGCGACTGACCGAAACCATGCAGCTTACCGCTAAGTGCGGTCTCGGACAATCGGTAGCCAATTCATTTTCGTCCATTGTCGAGAACTTTAGGGAAGAAATGATCTATTAACCAGAAAAATCAGAACAATGAGCAAAAAAGTTAATGTTACAATAAACGGGTTCCCGGTTGAAATACAAGCAGGGAAAACTATCCTGGAAGCAGCCGAATCGCAAGGAATTAAAATACCTACACTGTGTTTCCACAAAGATTTATGCGTAGCCGGAAATTGTCGCGTTTGTGTAGTTGAAGTAGTAGGTCAGACACGTTTGTCTGCTGCCTGTGCCACCCCCTGTGATGAAGGTATGGAAATCCTGACCAACAGCCTGAAAGTGAGAAATTCGCGCAAACAGATCATCGAATTATTGCTTTCAGAACACAATGCCGACTGCACAAAATGCTATAAAAACGGTAACTGCGAGTTACAAACATTATCATCGGAATATAAAATAATGACGCAGGACTTTCTGGAACTGGTTCCGCTGAAAAAGTTTTCGATCGATATGTATTCCCCGTCGATAATCAAAGACGATAGTAAATGCATCCGTTGTCAGCGCTGCGTGCGGACCTGCGCCGAGTTACAGGGAGTTAATGCCCTAACCGTTTCGCATAAAGGTGATAAAATGAAAATTACCACCTTTTTTGAAAAAGCGATGCGTGATGTAGTTTGCACCAATTGCGGGCAATGTGTGAACCACTGTCCCACAGGGGCCCTGGTTGAAAAGAATTATATCGAGGAAGTTTGGGAAGCTCTGGCTGATCCAACGAAACACGTAGTAGTTCAAACAGCGCCCGCGGTGAGGGTTGGCCTCGGCGAAGAACTGGGCATGGAACCGGGAAGCAGTGTAACCGGGAAAATGGTGGCAGCCCTTAAAAGACTTGGCTTTGATTCGGTCTTAGATACCGACTTTACTGCCGACCTTACCATTATGGAGGAAGGAACCGAACTATTGACCCGCTTGAAAAAAGCACTTGTTGACAAAGATGAAACGGTAACCCTCCCGATGGCTACTTCGTGTTCTCCCGGGTGGATAAAATACATTGAACATATGTATCCCGAGCATCTGAATCATTTGTCGACCTGTAAATCGCCACAACAAATGTTTGGAGCGTTGGTAAAAACTTATTATGCCAAAGCACGCAACCTGGAACCCGACAAGATTGTATCTGTATCGATAATGCCATGTACAGCAAAAAAATTCGAAGCATACCGGCCCGAGATGTACGATAGTGGCTACCGCGATGTGGATTATGTACTGACCACCCGCGAATTAGCCATCCTGATTAAACAAGCCGGACTTGATTTCAATAAACTGGAACCGATGAAATACGATCGGTTAATGGGCGAATCAAGCGGTGCTGGCGTTATATTTGGGGCAACCGGCGGTGTAATGGAAGCTGCCCTGCGGACAGTCTATGAAATTGTGACAGGGCGTGAAGTTCCATTTAAAAACCTTGATATCTTACCAGTACGTGGAATGGAAGGCATCAGAGAAGCCACCATTAAAATTGAAAACCCTTTGAAAGAATGGGCTTTTCTTGATGGGGTGGAATTGAAGTGCGCTGTTGCCCATGGATTAATTAACGCTAAAACCGTGATGGACTCGATAAAATCAGGAACTTCCAATTATCATTTTATCGAATTTATGGCATGTCCCGGAGGTTGTCTGGGCGGAGGAGGTCAGCCTATTCCAACCAACCCCGAAATCAGGAAGAAAAGGGCTGAAGCTATTTATGCCGAGGACCGAGGCTTACCACTACGGAAATCGCATGAAAATCCAGAGGTTATTAAACTTTACAAAGATTTTCTGATTGAACCACTGGGTGAAGTTTCGCATCACTTACTCCATACCAAGTACACCAAGCGCGAACGTTTCTAAAAATATCTATAGATTCTAATAAAATCCGGTATATTCGTATATCGGATTTTTTTATGAGCGAAATATTTACATCATATCTACATTCGCCGGTGGGTTGGTTAAAACTTACTACCGACGCTAAATTTCTGCTTTCGGTTACTTTTGAAAATGAAAGTGGTCAAATTTCAGAAATTATTCCCCCGGTTCTTCAGAAATCAATTGAACAATTGGAAGAATACTTTGCAGGTACACGGAAAGATTTCGATATTGAACTGGCGCCAGCCGGAACAGATTTTCAGCAAAGAATTTGGGAGCTCGTTAAAAAGGTCCCGCTCGGGAAAACAGCCTCATATCTTGATATCGCAAAGGATTCGGGCTCTGATAAAAACACCCGTGCAGAGGGACTCGCTAATGGAAAGAATCCTATTCCAATTGTCATTCCCTGTCATCGAATTGTAGGCACCAATGGCAAACTTACCGGTTATGCAGGTGGCCTCGAACGCAAACGCTGGTTGCTATTGCACGAGCAAAAATTTTCCAAGTCATATCTCCTTTTTTAGTCCCAACCGGGGAACAATTTATCCTTTATGAAACGCCCATTTCTCTTTCACTTTTATATGTCCACTGATTATCTGCAACTTATATTTTTGGCCTGAATATTGAAAAAGATATTGCGAAATCAGGAAGGTAAAAGATAAAAAATAAGGAAGGACAAAAGGGTCTAAGTTTAAATGGAACTCGTCTCGGGTTCCATTTTTCTTTTGCAAAGCTTCTTGTTATCCATTATATTCACCCCAAAATAAAAGCTATGTTACGAAACCGGATATTAATGGCGCTATTGTTATTCTCAACGATAGCTCAATCGCAGGAGAGATACCAAAGCGAATGGTTCGACGAAATCAATAAAGAAACATACACTTATGCTACAAAAGACGGACAAAACCTCGATCTTGATGTTTATCTCCCTCAAGCGGACGCAGAACTGGAACGTGCTACCATAATATATATGCACGGTGGCGGTTTCGGCGCTGGTAACCGCGATGAAGAAGGTATTCAGGAATTTTGTACTCACCTGGCAAAATATGGTTATGTGGTAGCTTCTATTTCGTACCGGCTCACAAGAAAAGGCACACCTGAAGGTTTTGGATGCGATTGCCCGGCTGTGGATAAACTCAATACTTTTAATGCGGCTGTTGAAGATGTTCAGGACGCCACCTTTTTCCTGATCGAGAATCGTGAACAATTTGCCATTAATCCGCAAAAAATAATATTAGCAGGAAGTAGCGCCGGTGCCGAGGGGGTTTTAAATACCGCTTATCAACCACCCTATTGCTATGGTTTGGATTCGGGTCCGGTTTCGTTTGCCGGTGTAATCAGTATGGCTGGTGCCATCCCTGATACCACTGTGATTTACGATGAATCAGCTATCCCATCGTTGTTATTCCATGGAACCAACGATAACCTGGTTCCCTATGCCACTGCGCCACATCATTATTGTGCTGAAGGCAGCGCCGGCTACCTCATCCTGAATGGTTCGCACACAATTGCAAAAAAACTTCATCAATTACATGTTCCATACTGGCTGCATACCACTTGCGGCGCCGGGCACGAAATAGCGGGGTTGCCCATGACAGGTTACTTCGATGAAATCACTGCATTCTGCTATACTTTTGTGATAAAAGGTGAAGGCGACGAACGTGAAACCATTATTAAAGGAAAACAGGACGCTGAGAAATACAGCATTTATAATTTTTGTGAAGAATGAGAAAACTAATTATCGCGATCATGCTGATGTTACCCATCAGCATATTGGCACAGCAAATGAATATCGTAACTTTCAATATTCGGTTTAATAATCCTGGCGACGGAATTAATGCCTGGCCCAACCGTAGTGAAATGGCGACAGGGTTGCTCCGTTTTCATGAGGCCGATATTTTTGGAATGCAGGAAGCGCTGATTGGCCAGATCGAACATATTCAAAAGGATCTTCCCGGATTTGAATGGATTGGGGTTGGACGTGATGATGGAGATAAAAAAGGCGAGTTTTCTCCACTCTTTTTCAGAAAATCAAAATTTATTCTCATCGACCATGGAACCTTTTGGCTTTCGGAAACACCCGACAAACCAAGTAAAGGATGGGATGCCGCCTTTAATAGGGTGGTGACCTGGGGTAAATTCCAGTCGAAAGAAACCGGAAAACGTTTTTACGTGTTTAACACCCATTTCGATCACATGGGCGTTGAAGCCCGGAAAAATTCGGCAGTTTTAATCCGGAATAAAATCGAAGAAATGACTTACCAGAATAATTTACCGGTAATTTTAACCGGCGATTTCAATTTAACACCCAACACCGAACCCATTTCGCTGATCAAGAAATATTTATCTGATAGCCGTGATATCAGCGAGGAGGCTCCCTATGGACCGGTGGGAACTTTCAATGGTTTTACCCCGGGTAGCGAGGGAGACAACCGTATTGATTATATTTTTGTGAACGGTGGAATAAAAGTTCTGAAATACGGAGTCTTGAGTGATACAAAAAATCAGCGATCGCCTTCCGATCATTTACCGGTTTTTGTAAAAGTACAGTTGAAATAATAGCATTTGAACCCAATTTCCATTTTCTTCGGGATATGTTTGAAAAAGCCGGTCAGTTTATAATAAATACTGCGGATTTTATCTGGGGCGCCCCTGTTCTTATCCTGTTGTTGGGAGGTGGGTTCTACTTTCTGATATATTCCCGTTTAACTCCCTTGCGCTATTTTGGCCATGCCTTAAAAATTCTTACCGGGAAATACGACGATCCTAACGAACCGGGGCAGTTGCATCATTACCAGGCGCTTTCCACCGCATTGGCAGGAACGGTGGGAATGGGAAATGTTAGTGGCGTGGCTGTGGCAATTACCATGGGCGGACCGGGCGCCATTTTCTGGATGTGGATATCTGCGCTGCTGGGGGTCAGCACCAAATTTTTTACCTGTTCGCTGGCAGTTATGTTTCGCGGAAAAGATTCTGCAGGCGAAATTCAGGGCGGCCCCATGTATTTTATTACCGAAGGTTTGGGGAAAAACTGGAAACCACTGGCTATCTTCTTTTCGGTAGTTGCCATGATCGGCGTTTCCCCGCTGTTTCAGGCAAACCAGCTAACACAGATGATACGCGATGTTTTACTTGTTCCGAACCAAATAGAAGGTTCGTTTACCACTAATTTAATTACCGGGATTGTTATTTCAATAATTGTCGGCCTGGTTGTAATTGGTGGAATAAAACGGATTGGAAGTGTTACCGGGAGCCTGGTCCCCACAATGGTTGTGGTTTATACTTTAACGGTATTGTACATCATTTTCTCAAATTTCTCTCAAATTATTCCGGCATTCAGGACCATTTTCGAGGATGCTTTTAGCGGGCAGGCTGTGGTTGGAGGTTCGTTGGGTGCGGTAATTATTACAGGCGTTCGTCGGGCTGCCTTTTCAAACGAGGCAGGGTTGGGAACAGCGCCAATGGCACACGGTGCTGCCAAAACCAACGAACCCATTCGCGAAGGTCTTGTTGCCATGCTTGGCCCGATTATCGATACCATATTAGTTTGTACGATGACGGCGCTGGCCATCATCATCACCAATTCATGGGTGGAAAGTAGCGCCGATGGTATTACTTTAACTGTTCATGCCTTCGAAACAGCCATACCGGTTTTTGGGAAATACCTGCTTGCTATTTGTGTTATCTTTTTCTCAATGTCGACCATGTTTGCCTTCCCGTATTACGGGGTTAAATGTCTTGGCTTTGTGGCAGGCGCCAAATACCAGCACCTCTATAATTATGTGTTTGTTGCGGTAGTAATTATCGGGGCAGTATCCAATTTAAGAGTGATTATCGGGCTGATTGACATTTCTTTTGCGATGATGGCTTTTCCTACTGTAATTTCTGCTGTTTTGCTTTCCCCACATGTGCGACGAGCTGCCAAAGATTATTTCAACCGACTGAAACTCGAAAAGTTTTAAGGCAAAATCTTCATCATTCTAATCCTAACGTTAAAACAAGGAAGAGCTTTGCTTAACTTAGCCGAACGGAATGTACCATCATTCTTCTTCATAAATGGAATCGATTGAAAAGGCTTTCTACCACGACGGATATCAACTGGGATTAAAAGCGGTGGAAACACCCGATGAAAAAAAGTATTTCGAGGCACTATCTGAAATGTATGCTGCGATCGACAAACTAAATGATTCGCTGTTTGAATTTGCAGCCAGTCAGGGCCGGAATATTGCCTGTAAAAAAGGATGTGAGTGGTGCTGTCATCAACCGGTTTTTGCGCTCGATTACGAGTTGGATTATCTGGATACTTTTATCGGTAAAAATTTCACAAGCAAGCAGAAACAGGAACTAAAAACACGGGCCAACGAGAAAAACAACAAGTTGTCGGCATTAAACGGCGATGCCCTGCTTAATGCCAAACATCCGTGTCCTTTATTGAAAAATGGCGCCTGCGCAGCCTACTCAGCCCGGCCAATGGCCTGCCGGATCTATTTATCGTCGGATCTTGGTTCGTGTTTGAATTTCTATCATGCCCCCGATGACAAAGACGTTTTTCCTGCTTTGCTCGATTTTCCGATGCGTGCCGGGCGTATGATGAACGAAGGCTTTAAAGCCGCACTAAAGACAAAGGGAATTTTAGCTAAAGAATTTCGAATTGAAGAGAAGCTTTTTTGACATCGTCCCGAACCTGGTTCAGTATCTTACGGTGTAGATGCTGAAATGTTCCGATAGTTATCGGGACAGCATAACGGTTTACATATCGTCAATAGCAATTCCGGCTTCCCTAAATTTACTTTCCAAAATTCCAGGCGAAACCGGCCTCCCGCTTTTAGTAAGAACAGTTGTAATGCGGGCGTTCACCATCATTTTTTCATCGCGCTTGCGAATAACCTGCTGGTCGAAGATGATCCGCAACCTGCCCTGTTTTCCTATTTTTAACCGTACCAGAAAAACATCGCCCGGACGTAGCGGAAATTTATAATCAAGTTCGGCCCTGATCACCACAGCATCAATTCCATCGTTGTGTAATTCAGCAAAATCGAGCCCAACATGATGTAAAAATTTATGACGGCAATGTTCAAGGTAATTCTGATACACCGAGTTGTTGACTATCCCCTGCAAGTCGCACTCGTAATCGCGCACTTCGAGTTCTATTTCAAAATGATGGTCTTGCATGAAATTAAATCTTGTTATTAATCGTAATTGATAGAGATTTGTTGTGATTGTAATTAATTCCTGTTACGATCAATATCTACCAGTCACAATAAATCACGTTCTTCTACTTCACCATAAAATCGAACATTTCTTTGCCTTCGAGAAAACCTTCGAGCCGATCGCCAATTTTTACCGGCCCCACTCCTGCCGGGGTTCCGGTGTATATCAGGTCGCCAATTTTCAGTGTCACGTATTTTGATACATGCGAAATCAGTTCGTCGAAACCAAAAATCATCAACCCGGAATCACCTTCCTGAACCGTTTCCCCGTTTATATTAAGCTTAAAGAAGATCGATTCGTCATCGGGAATTATGCTTTTTGGGAAAAATGTGCTGCTTAGAACAGCCGACTGATCGAAAGCTTTTGCTTTTTCCCAGGGAAGTCCTTTCGATTTGAGCTGAGCCTGTATATCGCGCGCTGTAAAGTCGATCCCTAACCCGATCTCGTCGTAATACCGGTGAGCAAACTGTTTCTCAATATTTTTTCCTATCCGGTTTATTTTGATCACCAATTCAACTTCGTGATGTACTTCGTTGGTCCAATCGGGAATGTAAAACGGATCGTTGTTCCGGAGTAACGCTGAATCAGGTTTCATAAAAAATATAGGCTCAACCGGAATTTCATTCTCAAGTTCTTTGGCGTGTGCCACGTAGTTTCTTCCTATGCAAATTATTTTCATACCTGCTTTTTCAATCTTTATGTATTTTACTTCTTCATCATATTCAGTTTTAACTGGGTCAGTACTTTCTTGGTGTACAAAGGAAACTCGCTATTTAAAATCCATCCAAAATAACCGGGTTGTTCTTCGAGAACTTTTTCAACAGGCACCCCTTTGTTTTTACCGAAATTGAATACAGGAACACCATCTTCATCGTACACAATGCGACCCACAAAATCGACATTTCGGTCGTAAGCCGAGAATTCGTTTAGTTTGTCCACATCGTTTACTATTGGTTTAGATTTCTTTCCCCGGATATCTTCAAACTCAGCATCCTTGTACATATCGAGTTGTGCTTTTAACACCTCGTAAGTTGCTTTTGTATCAGCCATGGCGCTGTGGGCAGAAACTAAATCCTGGTTGCAGTAAAATTTATAGGCAGCTGCCAACGTGCGTTTTTCCATTTTATGAAAAATGGCCTGCACATCAATAAATTTGCGTTTCTTCAAATCGATATCCACGTCGGCACGAAGAAATTCTTCGGCGAGGAGGGGAATATCGAAGCGGTTCGAATTGAAACCTGCCAGGTCGCATCCTTCCAGAAATTTTGCCAGCGTTTTTGCCACTTCCTTAAAAGTAGGTGCGTCTTTCAAATCCTCCTCGTAAATGCCATGAATAAGCGAAGCTTCCAAAGGTATCGGCATTTCCGGATTGATTCGCATCAACTTCTCTTCTTCGCTGCCATCCACGTTTATTTTTAACAAGGCTATTTCCACGATACGGTCGGAGACAATGTTTACGCCTGTGGTTTCGAGATCGAGAAAAACTATAGGATTTCTTAAATGTAATTGCATGGATTGATATGAATTAAAAAAGGTATCCCAAATATTTTATTTCAGGATACCTTTAAAATTATTTTCATTTGCTATCAGGCGTTTATCATCATTGGCATAAGCAACATCAGCATGTTTTCGTCGTCGTCGGTTTCGTCCGGAAGCAGCAAACCTGCCCTGGTTGGGTCACTCAGTTCCACTTTTACATCGTTTCCCGAAATGTTTGTCAAGATTTCGAGCAGGAAAGTGGATTTGAATCCTATTTCGATAGCGTCGCCTTCGTATTCACATGATAAACGCTCAACAGCCGAAATAGAAAAATCGATATCCTGTGCTGAAACGACCAACTGACCATCTTTAATATTCAGTTTAATCAGGTTGCTGGCCTGGTTCGAAAATACCGAAACACGTTTTACTGTATTGTAAAGGTGCAAACGATCAATGATCATTTTGTTTGGATTGTTGGTTGGAATAACCGAATTGTAGCTCGGATAATTTCCTTCCACCAAACGGCAAATCAATTTATAATTGCTGAGTGTAAAGAAAGCATTCTTATCATCGAATTCAACTTTCACATCAAATTCTTCTTTAGGCAAGAGGTTTTTTAACAAGCTGGCCGGTTTTTTCGGAAGAATAAACGACGACTCAAAATCGGCTTTTGCATCCAGCCTTCGGTAGCGAACCAATTTATGTGCATCCGATGCCACAAAACTCATGTAATCGGAAGTAAGTTCAACAAAAATACCATTCATTACCGGGCGTAACTCATCATCGGCAGTGGCAAACAAAGTTTTTTCGATTCCTTTTTGCAAAGCCACATGACTTACATTGATCGACGAAGCCCCTTCTGTATCCAGTTCGGGTTGTAACGGAAAATCTTCGGCATCCTGACCCATTATACTGAATTTACCGTTATCGGAAAAAATCTCGATCTGGAACGATGATCCATCGATTTGGAAAGTAAGCGGTTGCTCGGGAAACTCTTTCAAGGTGTCGGTCAATAATTTAGCCGGCACTGCAATTGATCCTTCTCCTTCGATGTTATCGAGTTCGAGGCTCGTAATTAAGGTCGATTCCAGATCGGAAGCCGTGATCGTAAGTTCGGCTTCGCCAAGTTGAAACAGGAAATTATCCAGGATCGGCATGGTGCTTTTACTGCTGATTACCTTGCTGATAGCAGATAAGTGGCTCAGTAATTCGGTGCTTGATACAACAAACTTCATGTGATTATTCTTGAATTTTTTTTGATTTCTACTCTTTGATTAAGTAAGGTTTTTTACTTAACCAAGTACACGAATATACAAACTTTAATAATAACTACCTATCTCGTTTCTGTTGATTTTACCCATGTTTTATGAACGGGTGTTTTGATATTTACGAACAAGGTTGTAGAGGATGCCGAAAACAGCCATGATCAGCATTGGTAATAAAACATTTAGCCACTGCCAGGAAGATTTTTCTTCGCGAAGTTTAACCGGGTCGAGCAAACGCATTTTTAACGTTCGGTTTCGTAATTGCATAATTCCACGATCATCGTTCAGGTAAAAAACCGTATTCATCAGAAATTCTTTGTTCCCCCAGGTTCGGTTGGCTACCCGGTCGTAACCCAGCCTTTGTATTTGTGGCGAAGCTCCCGAATAGTTTACCTTATTCGCAATCATTCCCGCATCGGCAAAAATAACCATTTTGGTAGGTTTGCTTTTCCCCAAAACGTCAGCCGAAGAAAAGCCCAACTTCTCCACCATTCGGTTTTGATACAAGGAGGTAAAAGTTCCTTCAATAAGTACTCCTACCGGAATGAATGGCGTGTTGAAAAGCTCACGGGCCGGCGGATTATCAATGTTCTGCAAACTCACCGACGAAGGCGACTTCACCCTGCGTGCGTAGGGAGAAGTGGTTAGAATAACGGACTTCTTCAATTCAGGATTCCCTGAGGTGGTATCCATTGAAGAAACATATTCGGTAAAAACCCGGTTTAGGTTTCGGCTAAGCGGATGATCATCGCCGGGTGTTAGTAAAGGAGAATAATACCAGGGATGTAGCGTGTATTTTGCCGCAACTCCAGGCGGAGCCGTATTTACTGCAATTTGCGCACACTCAACATCCTGCAGCAATTCGTAATTCAGGCGCGCGCCGTATTTAAAAAGCTGGTCGCCAAGATTAATGTCGCGTGGAAATGCGAAGGTGCGAAAACCACGCGAAAGACTATCCACGTCCACTTTCACCGGATCGATAAGCCAAACTACTTTTCCACCATTCATTATATATTGGTCGATCACAAATTTATCGGCTTCTTCAAAAGGTTTTTCAGGACCTGCAACAATCAGTATATCAAAATTATCAGCATATTTGCCAAGTGTTTCAGTATTAACCCGGGCGACTTCAAAATCTGCCGAAAGCGCAGTGGCAAAATCAAGTACCTGGTAGCGGTCAAATTCGCCGTGTCCTTCGAGAAAAGCTACGGTGGATTTTTTCGTACGCGTCAGTTTCTGAAAAGCATTCACCAATTCAAATTCCACACTTTCCACCGAATGGTTAAAATTGTACTCGTGCGAAAAATCCTGGTTGTATTTTAAAAAGTTCACCGCTACTTCGCGGTCGCCCATCGAAATTATCGCTCCCGGAAAAATTAATTTAGTGCTTACTCCCTCATCGGTTTGATGTCTGAAACTCGTTGGCTGAATTCCTTCCTGATACAAAGTTTCAATTAGCGAATCCCTTTCTTCGGCACTTCTGCTTCGGTACGGATCGGTTATTTTTAAACGAATTGGTTTATCGGAATAAGCATTTAAAACCGCTATTTTCTCAAAAACTTCGCGCTGTAGCTTTTTTAATCCCGGTTCCAATTCTCCTTCCAAAAAGAACTCAATAAATACCGGCTCTTTTATTTCGCTTGTAATTTGCATGCTTACCGGCGAAAGCGAATAACGTTTGTCGAGCGTTAAATCAATTCGAAATAAAAAATTGGTGGAAGTAAAAAACACGATCAATAAAATAATCACAACTGAGGTTAATTGCAGCCTCGTTTTTCTTTGATTAAATTTCCCTTTCCGGATAAGCATTGAAGTGAGGTACAAAAACAGGAAAGTCATCCCAAGAAAATACACCACATCCTGCAAATCGATTACACCGCGCGAAGCTGATAAAAAGTGCTCGTTAATGCTAAACCACATTAATACCTGTTGGAATACATATGGAATTTCGGAAGAGGCTACAAATTCGAAACCCAGATAAAAAATGAACGACAAAGCCATGGCGAGTATAAAACTCACAATTTGGTTGTCGGTGAGAGAAGAAGCGAAAATACCGATAGCGACATAGATAGTTGCCAGAAAAAAAAGCCCAAAAAACGAACCCCAGGTAGCGCCCACGTCAATGCTTCCAATCGGGTTCCCGAGCAGATAAACCGAAAGGAAATACAACAGAGTTGGAAACAGGGAAAATAAAACCAACACCATCCCAGCCAGAAATTTTGCCAGGACCAGTTTAAAATCAGCAATTGGGCGTGTTAACAAAATTTCCATCGTCCCGCTGCGATTTTCGTCGGCAAAAAAGCGCATAGTAATGGCCGGCACCAAAAACAGGTACAGCCATGGAGCGAGCGAAAAAAATGGTTCGAGAGTTGCGTAACCGCTATCAGGAATATTGTAATTGCCCGGAAAGACCCACAAAAACAAACTGCTAACCAGTAAAAAAACCAGTACTGCCAGGTAACCGATCAGCGATCCGAGGAAGGTTTTTATTTCTTTTCTGAATAAACTGTACACGGTCCGATTTTAAAGTTCAGGATTCAAAGTTAAAAGTTCCGTCATTTTTCGAGCTGCCCGTTTCGAACAGCCGGGTTCGCCCATACGTTCTGCCAGCAAGTCGTAATCATTTAGAATTTTTGTACGATAATCCTCATCGTAAAGCAACTTTTGCATTTCACTTTGCACATTTCCCAAAGTCATTTTAACCTGAATGTACTCACGAACAATTTCGCGGTTCATAATAATATTCGGAAGCGAAACGCCTGCCATCCCGGCGGATTTAAAGATAAAATGCCGAAAAATAAAATCGACGGGCCATCCGCCTTCAACCCTGTAAACAACAGTTTGCGGAACGCGGAGAAGCGCAGTTTCGAGTACGGCAGTTCCCGAAGCGACGAGCGCTGCATGCGCATTATTTAGCAAATCGTAGGTTTGATCGTAAATAACCGGAATGTTGTTTCCTTTTACATATTTATTGTATAAATCAGGATCGATACTTTTAACACCAGCAATAACAAAACGAAAATCGGGGAAAAGCCCGGCAATTTTCATCATCAAGGGCAAAGTGCGTTTTATTTCCTGGACACGGCTACCGGCAAGCAGCGCCACTATTTTTTTATCGCCAAGCTTATTTTTTGTACGAAATTCTGTTTCTTTTTGCTCCTTTTCACGGAATTCGGAAAGCGAATCCATCAACGGATTTCCCACATAATGAACGTCAATACCGTGTTTTTCGTAAAATTCGGTTTCAAAAGGAAATATCGTAAACATCTCATCTACAAATGTTCTTACCTTTTTTACACGGTATTCTTTCCACGCCCACAGTTTTGGAGAGATGTAATAAAATACTTTAAGCTGGTGTTGTTTGGCAAATTTGGCAATACGAAGGTTAAAACCAGGATAATCGATCAGGATCAGAACATCGGGACGATATTCCAGGATATCTTTCTGACATAGTTCGAGGTTTCGTTTAATAGTTCGAATATTAAGTATTACATTCAGAAAACCCATAAACGCCATCTCGCGGTAGTGTTTTACCAGTTTGCCACCAACAGCCTGCATCAGATCGCCACCAAAAAACCGAAAATCAGCTTTTTTATCGGCGACTTTGATTTCCTTCATCAGGTTCGATCCATGCAAATCGCCGGAAGCTTCTCCTGCAATAATGTAATACCGCATATTAAAAAGCTCTTGAAATTAGCACCACAAAAGCATACAAAATAGTAGCGCCAAGTACTCCCCTGGCGGCGCGTTCATATTTCAAGCGTAAAAATCCCCAAAACAGGGCCAGGTTAGTAAACACGCACAAACTAATTATTTTGATCAAGGCCTGCAGACGCCACATACTTTTAAGGTAGTCGGGAAACGAAACCGAATGTTCGCCAAACAGATACACTATAAAAAAAATGATAACAGGAAACAAAAAACCGGCAATCAACCCAATTTCTACTTTGTCGAATTTCTTATTTCGCGATTGTTGCATCTTTAAAAGTTCCAGGTTTTTAACTCTTCAACCGTTTTGTAGCAAGTCATATCCACACTAACGGGAACCACCGATGCAAAATTGTTTTTTAGCGCGAAAAGGTCAGTATCTTCAGCTTCTTCTTCAAAATTCCGAAAATATCCCGATAACCAATGATACTCTCTTCCATGAGGATCGACACGCTTTTCAAATTCTTCGACCCACTTTCCGTTGGCCTGCCGGCAAATTTTGATTCCACTGGGTTTTCCTTTCGGAATATTTACATTCAGGCAGGTAAACGGCGGAAGTCCGTTTTCAACCACACTCTGAAAAACTTTGGCCACAATCAGTTTTGCTTTTGAAAAATCGGCATCGCGACTGTAATCGTCGAGGGAAAATCCAATGGACGGCACACCGTGCAGCCCCCCCTCAATGGCAGCGCCCATTGTACCGCTGTAAATCACACTGATGGAAGTATTGGCTCCGTGATTGATCCCGGAAACCACATAATCAGGTGTACGTTCGTGTAAGCCGTTAAAACTGAGTTTTACACTATCGACTGGTGTTCCGTTGCATTTAAAGGTGGGCACACCGTGAATCTTTTCCACCGGCGTTGCCCTTAAAGGTTCGTCAACGGTAATCCCACAAGCTTTTCCCGACATCGATACTTCAGAAGAAATCACAACAATATCACCAAAAAACTGCATCACTTCTACCAATTCACGCAGTCCCGTAGCATGTATTCCATCATCGTTCGTAACTAAAATAAAAGGTCTTTCTGACATATTTCTTTGCATGAACAACAAATATAGTCAGAATTTAAAAGGGAAGAAGCAAGATGTCTAAAATGAATGCAAATTATCGGTTTGAATGATTAATGCCGTCAAAATTTCTGGGCAAACGGTTAACTATTATCAGAATACTCCGCAAATTTCTGAGTAAAAATCAAATCAAATGTTTATGATTACGAAATAGGATCGACTAAAAATTTGTGCCTGGTATTGAACCCCAAAATTGAAATTCCTGTTTTTTATTCAATTGGAATTATGTATGGAATTGTTGGGAAAGATTAGAACCCATTACGATCAGACGAAATCTCTATTTTAGGCAGATAACATTTTTAAAACAGGACAAAAGCTGATAGATCAACCAAATAACTGATACTACAATTTTTCTGATTCCAACTTCAGCTTTTCTGAGCTGATTATGGGTGTTTTCTTGTACAGAAATCATCCGTAAATACGATTAGTTTCAGCAATCAAATTTTCTATACGCCATACATTTACCATAATTTTATCATTGTGATTCATTCACATTATCTGACGACGCAAACAGAAAATGAGAATCGCATAAAAAATTACAAACCCATAAATGTTAAACCAATGAAAACGTTACTAATTATTGCACTGTTTTCGCTTTTAACAATTTCAAGCTCGGCCCAATGGTCATATCGTTTTTTATCACAGGAAAAACATTTTTTATATAGCTCAGGTGATTTTATTGCTGGAAGCCAGAACAGCGGAAAGGTGAGTTTGAATTATGTATACAATAATAAATATACCGTTAATGTGGGTTTTTCTGCCACCTCAAAAAACGAAGCACAGCTTCCTAACGAGATATTAAAATCGGCTACAGAATTAATACCTGCAAACCCTGCAGCAGCTTTCACTAATTCGGAGAATATCCATATCATGCTTGGTAGGGTTTTCAACCTCAACAAAGATAAAACCTTCCGGTTCATATTGCAGGGGGGGCCTGGTGTTATCACCAGCCGGGATCCGGTTTACAGCGTTAAATCGAATACGTATGAATACGATATGGAAACTTCGAAGAAAATGTGTATGGTAATTAATCCAAAGATTGAAGTGCCAGTGTGTTGTGCAATTGGCGTTTCGTGTGGCCCAATGGTTGTTTTAAACAAAGACACCAGATATATCGGTGCTGGTATTGGTATAATGTACGGAATTATTGGAAAGGAATAAAATACAACATCAAAAAAAAGGGCCAGGCTAATTGCCTGGTTTTTTTTTGTCATTTTTTATTCTACCCGGCATCACACTTATTCAAAAAAAATATCGGGATGAAAGTGTAAAAATCACTTTTATTCGATGAGATCATGTCTTGTATGATGTTTTTTGTATTTTAGGTGGAATATTTTACAGCCCGTCACTAAATATGGGACCTTTATAATCGGATATTGAAATGAGGAAGATATTAGCTGTTGATGATCATGCGATCAATCTTGAATTATTGGAGCAGATCACAAAAGTATTCTATCCGGAATTTAAATTTATAGGGGCGAATTCCGGAGAAGAAGGGATTAAAAAAGCAGTTGAGAACCTGCCGGATTTAATCTTGCTTGACGTTATGATGCCTGGGTTAGATGGCTACGAAACCTGCAAAATTCTAAAGGAGAATGCACAAACAAAGCACATCCCAATCATTATGGTTTCGGCACTTGGGCACGACAGTTCAGAGCGAATAAAAGGCTTGAATGCCGGAGCCGATTCTTTCCTTTCAAAACCATTTGACAAAGTTGAACTCCGTGCACAAATCAATGTGGCTTTGCGTATAAAGGAATATCAGGAACGACTCCGTACCTTAAATTCTGAAATTACGCTGGTCGAAGAGCGTGAACGACGCAGGATTGCAGAAAACCTTCACGATAGTTTGGGGCAAACACTTTCGCTCGCCTTTATGAATTTAACTTCGGTAAATGGCAACGACTGTTCACCCAAAATAAAAAAGACAATCGATTTTACGGCGAAATTACTGAACAAAGCTGTTGAAGAATCACGAGCCTTAACCTACGATCTAAGTCCGCCAATTCTTTATGAATTAGGGTTCATCCCTGCCGTACGCTGGAAACTTGAACAATTTGAGGAAAATCAAAATATTCAAACTGTTTTCGAGTTACAGAACGAAGTCCCCGAGATGAAACGCGAAATCACTATCTTCCTGTATCGCATTATTGGCGAATTATTAAACAACATTGCAAAGCATGCCAAGGCAAAAAAAGTTAGTATCCGCATTTCTTCTGATGAGCAAGTATATTCGATTACCGTCCTCGATGATGGGGTTGGGATTGACCCTTCAAAAATTAAAAATGCACCGGGCTTAAAGGGAGGTTTTGGACTGTTTAGTATCACTGAACGACTCGAAAGTATTAACGGGACCTTTAAGATTGCACCCGCAGAAAAAGGCACAATTGCCGAAATTATCTTACCTTTATATCAACGAGACACCATTCTGGAGTAAATAACACTGAAACCTGGAACCCATGAAAATTAGAATTGTAGTTGCCGACGATCATCAACTTTTCAGAGAAGGGTTGGTAAATCTGCTCGAAAGCGATGATGCCATTGAAGTAATCGGCGAAGCTGAAAACGGGAAGGATGCCATTGATAAAGTATTCGAGTTAAAGCCCGATATCCTTCTAACGGATATCGCAATGCCCGAAATGAATGGAATGGAAGCAACCCGGCACCTCAAAAAGAAATTGCCCGAGGTAAAAATCGTGGCGCTGTCAATGCATTCCGACAAACAATTTGTAAAAGGAATGCTGGAAGCCGGAACAGATGCCTACCTCTTGAAGAATTGTACTCATCAGCAGTTATTGGAAGCAGTTCATTCGGTGTATAATGGAAAAAAATACCTGAGCGAAGACATTACTGAGCTGGTAATAAGCGGTTATCTCGATGGCTCTAATGTTGTTGACGATAAATATGCCGAATTATCTGAACGTGAAAAGGAGATATTTCTTTTACTGGCCGAAGGTGTTTCTACCCGTGAAATTGGCGAGAAACTCTTTATCAGCGTAAAGACAGTAGGTACCCATAAACAAAATATCCTGGAGAAACTGGATCTGAAAAATAATTCAGACATTGTTAAATATGCCTTAAAAAAAGGGTTGATTCAGCTCTAATATTTAAAGAATCGGGATAAATAAAGAGCGAACAATCTTTAAACAAATCCAACCGGAATATTAAAGCATACTTTTTCAAATTCTACAATACTTTTCGTAGCTTCATTGTCCAAAGTTAAAATACCTGTACCGGATGTACACATACACTCGGTTTAATTATTATATGAAGCAAAAACAATATCTCATGAAAAAAAGAATTACAGTATTGGGAGCCGGTTTGGTTGGAAGTGTGATAGCACGCGATCTGGCAGAAAACCATTCAGTTACCAGCGTAGATATTGATTCGGAAAGTTTGGAAAAGCTAAAAGATATCGATGGCCTGGAAGTATTACAAGCTGATTTGTCGGATCAAAACCTGATAAAAAAAGCGGTAGCCGGTTCCGATTTGGTGGTTGGGGCCGTTCCGGGTTTTATGGGGTATAAAACAATGAAAGCCGTAATTGAAGCCGGAAAAAATATGGTCGACATTTCTTTCATGCCTGAAGATTTTATGAATTTGGACGGGCTGGCAAAAAAACATCGGGTTACCGTGGTAGCCGATTGTGGAGTTGCACCAGGAATGGGGAACATTATTCTGGGACACCATAACCGGCAAATGCATGTTAAATCGTACGAATGTTTGGTGGGCGGACTTCCGGTTATACGTGAATGGCCCTACGAATACAAAGCTGTTTTCTCGCCCATCGACGTTATCGAAGAATACACCCGGCCTGCGCGATATATTCAGAATTACGAGATGGTAACAAAGCCCGCCCTTTCCGACCCCGAACTCATACATTTTGAGGGTGTTGGAACCCTCGAATCGTGGAATTCGGATGGATTACGATCGTTAATGCAGACCATGAAAAACATTCCCGACATGATCGAAAAAACCCTTCGCTACCCGGGATGCATCGAGTACCTGCGTGTATTACGCGAATCAGGATTTTTCTCTTACGACAAAACAGAGGTGAATGGCGCTAAAATCCGCCCGATCGATGTAACAGCTAAATTACTGTTCCCGAAATGGAAATTGAAACCCGGAGAAGAAGATTTCACCATAATGCGCATCAAAATCGGAGGCACCGAGAATGGCCAGGCTAAAACAATTACATATCACCTTCTCGACCGTTTTGATCGTGAGGACCAGATAATCTCGATGGCAAGGACCACCGGTTACACCTGTGCATCAGTAGCCAATCTATTGCTGGATGGTGGATATCCTGAAATAGGTGTGAGCGCTCCTGAGTTGGTGGGGGCCGTTCCCGGAAACCTGGGATATATTCTCAAATATTTAGCCGAACGAAAAGTTATTTACCGTATCGAAGAATCATAAAGAATACAAAAACATAAAAACTGCACAATTACTTTTATGAAATGAGCCATGGTTAAAAATCAACCTTTGGAATGATATTTTTTACGATGGCGAATTCCATGTGACCATAATGAAAAAATAAATAACACATGAAAAAATTCACTGTACTTACTTATTTAGTCCTGGCTGCGATTGTCCTCAATGCGCAAAACGGAAAAAAACCGCTCACTCTCGATGAGATTCTGAAATGGGACCGCATCACCGAAACACATATTTCGAACGATGGAAAATATATCGTTTACAAGGAAGAACCCTGGAAAGGAGATCCTGTGTTAAAAATCACCACACCCGATGCAAAAGAAAAAGCCTCATTTTTAGGTGGAACCAAAGCACAAATTACTTCCGGTTCAAAGTTCGTGATTTTTACTTTGGAGTCACGGGTTGACACAGTTCGTTCCCTTAAATTAAAAGGGACCCAAAAAGATGACCTGCCGAAAGATAAATTAGTGGTTTACAATTTTGACAGAAATTTACCGGATACAATTTGTAATCTTCAATCGGTAAAAGTTCCTGAAAAATGGAGCTCCTGGGCATTCTATCAAACCGATGAACCCACTGAAAAAAAAGAGGATAAAAAAGAAAAGAAAAAAAACGATAAGACTTACCCGCTTCATATCCGAAACCTGGTTACGGGTGAAAATATAATAATTCCGGCAGTTAGCGATTACGAGATGGCCGAAGAAAATGCAGTATTGGCATTCATATCAAAAGGCGACAGCACCTTTGATTCAGGGATATACTTATATGACCTGCAGAATAAACATGAATCAAAAGTTCTTCCCGGAGATGGAAAATTTTCACAGCTCACATTAAACAAAAACGGAACCCGTTTGGCTTTTTTGGGGGATACCAGCGATGTAAAAGAGCCGAAATACTCGGTGTACTACTGGCCAGGAGCAGATCAGGCTGCAATTGTTATGGATAATTCCGATCCATCACTCCCTTCAAACTGGGAAATCAGCGATAATGGAAAATTAATTTTCTCGGAAAACAACGAACGCTTATTCCTCGGAACTGCTCCGCGTAAAACTCCCAAAGATACAACTGTACTCGAAGAAGAGATTCCTGCTCTTGATGTTTGGGTTTGGAATGAAGAGATACTGCAAACTCAACAATTGAATACAAAAGCGCGCGACGAGAAAAAAACCTACCTCGCGGTGATCCATCTCGAAGAAAAGAAAGCTGTCCAACTCGAAACCGAACTCTTCACCAACATCGATCTCATCAATAAAGGAAACGCTGATCAGGTTTTGGCGATTTCGAACCGCCCATACGCTGTCCAAACGATGTGGGAAGGATCGCCGGGGCACAACGATTTCTACCTGGTTAATGTAAATACCGGCGACGCAGCCATGATAAAAAAAGATTGTCGGGCACGTCCGTCAGCCTCGCCTGCTGGGAAATATTTATATTGGTACAATGCCATCGACACCACATGGAACACTTATAATCTTAGTTCAGGCAAAGAATATAAAATAACAGAATCAACTAAAATTCAGGCTGCCGACGAGCTGAACGACATTCCAAACTTACCCGGCTCGTACCGTTTTGCAGGGTGGCTTGAAAATGACGAAGCTTTTCTGGTTTACGATCGATACGATATTTGGAAAGTCGATCCTACCAATGCTACCAATCCGGTGAATTTAACAATGGATGGCAGAAAAAATCGCATCAGTTATCGTCTGGTTCAATTTAATGCCGAGTACGGAGAAGGGATTAATCCGGCGGAAACAACCTTGTTAAAAGCTTTCAACGAAAAAACAAAAGCAGACACTTATTTCTCGTTCGATCTGTCGAAACCCGGAAAAAAGAAAGTCCTTATTGAAGGGAATTATAAGTTGAACACCCCGCTAAAAGCAAAAGAAGCTGAAGTAGTTGTATTCACAAAAGAAAATTTCGAGACCTATCCGAATTTGCTTTCTACAGATATGAGTTTCAAAAAGCAGATTCAAATCTCGGATGCAGCCCCTCAACAAAATAATTTTAATTGGGGAACTGCAGAGCTGGTAAGCTGGCGCTCGCTGGACGGGCTCGTTTTGGAAGGCACATTACACAAGCCCGCTAATTTTGATCCGGCAAAGAAATATCCGATGATTGTTAACTTCTACGAGAAAAGCGCTGACGAATTATTGAGTTACCGGATGCCTGAAAATAACCGCTCTACAATCGATTATCATTATTACACCAGTAATGGATATGTAGTTTTCAATCCCGACATTTATTACAAAGAAGGATATCCGGGTGAGTCGGCATTTAATTGTGTAATGCCGGGCGTAACCTCGATTATTGAAAAAGGTTTTGTCGATCCCAAACGAATTGGTGCACAGGGACACAGTTGGGGTGGATACCAGGTAGCCTACCTTGCCACCCGCACCAATATGTTTGCGGCCATCGAGTCGGGAGCCCCCGTAGTAAACATGTTCAGCGCTTATGGTGGTATCCGCTGGGGATCGGGAATGAACCGCTCGTTTCAGTACGAACACACGCAGAGTAGAATTGGAAAATCAATATGGGAAGCACCGCTGCGTTATCTCGAAAACTCACCATTGTTTACACTCGATAAGATTCAAACTCCAATACTAATCATGCACAACGACGACGATGGTGCTGTGCCATGGTACCAGGGAATTGAGTTTTTTATCGGGATGCGGCGCCTTGGAAAACCCGCCTGGCTTTTGAATTATAACGAAGCCGACCACTGGCCGCTAAAAATTAGGGACAAGCATGATTTTCAGATCCGTATGTCGCAGTTTTTTGATCATTACCTGAAAGATGCGCCTATGCCAAAATGGATGACTGATGGAATTCCAGCAACAAAAAAAGGAATTGAAATGGGTTATGAACTTGAAAAATAAGTTTTATTCGATTGAATTATAAATCTCCAAAGCTTTTTCAACATCTTCTTCGCTTACTCTGATTTCCAGACCCAGAGTTTCTGAAATCGCAGGGAATGTCCCTTCGAGGAAAGTACCATATTCATTCACTACAATGTAATCGATGGAAGCTGCTTCCAGCATATCTTTGAATAAATTCATCCGAATATCCATTGAATTCGGGAATTCAGCAACGGTTACAGTTTTATTCATGACAGAAAAATTCTAGAGTTGTTTAAGATAAAGAATTTTTCGTTCTTTTGGTCCTACCTGATTGTAAAAAAGATGAGTTCAATTGCTGGAACCTTTGGTTTGAATAATAACTACACCGTTCCCACCGCGGGACCCATATATGGCAGCGCTGCCATCCTTAATTATATCAATACTCTTTACATCGACAGGCGCCAGGGTTTGTAATACGCCCTTATCCTGCTGAACACCATCTACAATTATGAGCGCCCCACTACTCAGGTTAATTGAACTAATTCCCCTGATGATGATATCTCCTGAAGAATCAACAACTACACCTGCAAAACGTCCGCGGATCAAATCATACATATTGGAATATTGCGAAAAATTTACATTGTCGTTGGTAAGTTGAGCCAAGGCATTCAATCTATCCGCATCTTTTACGTATCCATAACCAATAGCGTACTCTTTCGATTTTTCGGTTGGCTTCAGCTTTAGATTGACCAGCACCATTTTGATTTTTTCTTCGAGCTTCACATTTTGGTTATAAAAACCCTTTGCTGTAACTTTCAATTTGTCATCAGGTACAACTTTTACCATAAACCTGCCCAATGTATCGGTTTTTACTACCTCCTTTGAACTTTGCACTTTAACATCGGCTCCAATAAGTGGAATACTATCAAAGGTGGTAACAATACCCGTTATCATTTTCTCTTGAGCAAACGATGAAAAAACGCTTAAAACGACGATAAGAAGGGTGAAGAATGAGTGTTGTATTTTCATGACCGGAAATTTAAGTTGATGATTTTATTTCTAATATGACAATCCACAAATATCAGACCCTTATTGCGGCGAATAGTTTAATGAATAAAATTATTTTCAGCGTTCGTATTTCAATTGTTTTTCCCTGAAAATAAGAAATTTGGGTTGCCATCACTTCTCTTTGGCTGGACCAACCCGTTTCACCCGAAATGGCTTTTTATTTTGCGACTCGAAATAGGTACGCATCTGTACTTCGGCTATTATTCCGGTCGTAATAAACTGAATTCCTCCCATTACCAAAAGAATGCCAAGCAACAGTAAGGGTTTTCCCCAGATATCCTGTCCCATAATTTTCAAAACAAGCAAATAAAAATTGATGACGGCGCCCACGCCAAGGGTAATAATCCCAATGTTTCCGAAGAAATGCATGGGTCGTTGCATGTATTTTTTGAAAAAGACCATCAGGATAAGATCACTTATCACGCGGGTGGTTCTTCCGATGTTATATTTTGAATGGCCAAACTGACGGGGCCTGTGGTTCACATCAACCTGCGTGATGCGGGTGGCTCCTTCCAATGTGATTAGCGCTGGAATATAACGATGCAACTCTCCATAAATATGAATATTCTTGATGGTTTCGCTGGTAAATATCTTTAAGGTACACCCCAGGTCTTTCATGTGGATTCCAGTGGCATTCCGGATCATGTAATTGGCAATTTTCGAAGGAATTTTACGAAGGAACATTCCATCCTGACGATTAGCACGAACTCCTGCAACCATATCCCAATCCTCTTCTTCAATCATTTTTAGCATCATGGGAACATCGGCCGGATCGTTTTGCAAATCGCCGTCGATAAGTGCGATGTACTTTCCTTCTGCCTGATCGATACCGGCTTGCAGCGCCGAACTTTGTCCGTAATTTCTTTTTAGTTCAACCAGTAAAAACCGATCGTCATCAATCTTTCTGATTTTGTCCCTTGTTTTATCAGTCGATCCATCGTCAACAAAAATCGCTTCGAAGTCGATATTTTTTAACGCAGCTTTAATTTCGTTTGCGAGTGGCAGAATGTTGGGTTCTTCGTTGAAAACACAAATAACGAGCGAGAGTTTTTTCATTGGGATGAATTTTGACCACTAATTTTCTGGTTGTTACTGATTTAATCAACAGCATACAAACATACATAATCCCAAGCGAAAATCGGGAGTTAATGAGCAGGATTTAACTTCCAGATAAAAGAGAAGCGCAGGGTTTTGTATAGCCAGTCGTGCAGTCCATGCTGATACTGAACATTCAGCGCCGTATTTTTAAAATCCTTTCTCAGGCCGAAATTCAACTGCATTGGCCGGTCGCCATTGTTTTTGTAGCCGAAGTAGCCAGTGCAGCTTCCGGTAAAACGCCAGGCATTTTTTTCAAGATCGGCGCCCATTCCATACAAGAGTGCATCGTTTTGCAGGTTGAGCTCATCGTTGGTTTGCCAACTGTAAAAACCCAGCATTCCAATGGGCCTGAACAGCAGGCCCTCTTTACTTGTAAAATCCTTTGAAAAACTAAGGTCGGCAAAATAACCAGGTGCATCCGAATATCGTGCGGCTTCAATATTGCTTCCCGAAGCTGTTCTAAGCGTAACCCGCAATAATGTATTCGGAAATTTCCGATCCTTAAAAAGCTGGATCATCGTGCTGAAATACAGATCGCCAAAAGCAATTCCCTTTCCATCCTCGTCGCGCGAAAATCTTTCGTTCCTGATTTCCTCTATGTAGTTGTAATGCTCGATGATCACGCCATACATTTCGATGGCTATTTTCCCTTCGGCAAACGGAATATACGCCCTTCCTGAAATATCCTGAGTGGGGTCGCCCGAATAAAAATGGGTAGAAGCAGTGACTTCTATTTCGCTTTTGTTAAGCAGAAAACCTCTTTTCAGTTCGGGAACCGGCAAAGCATTGGGCCCCAGATAAGCGGGAGAAATGATGATCCAGTTTCTCCAGCCGGGCATCCCGCTTTCCCAGCCATGTAAATTGTTCCACCATCCCCAGTCTGGTTCCTGTGCTGTTGCAGGTAAACGTATGAGAGCAAGAAAAAAGAAAAGAATCAGATTTCTCATTGTATCGATTTGACGACCAAAGATAAAAAAACCCTTCAGAAAAATCGGAAGGGCCATTGAGAGCTAAAGCTCAAGTTTTTCTCTAATACTTTGGGGTATGCCGTCCTTGTGCACCATAATGCACATGGTTTTGTATGCAACATATGGTTGAGAGGCATAAAAATATCCATGGTACTTGTTGTAGTCGCCCCACGAATTTTTCACTTTGTAAAACATGGTCCCGTCCTGATCTTTGGCAGTACCAACAAGGTGCATACCGTGATCATCGGTTGTTTGATAATTATCAAATGCAGTTTGGCGCATCTCCTGCGTAATTACAAGTTCCTCCACAGGTTTGTCCATTTGATAAAGTTCTTTTTCCTTTTCTTTTTCGGGAAGCGCTTCCCAGCGGGCAATTTCGGCATTGTCCATATTCTCGGCCGGAGCCGCCGGAAGTACGGCCACTCCTTTTTCACTGGTCGAAAATCCTTTTTCACTAACGTCGGCAGCCCAGGCAACCGTAAACCCGTTTTTCAACGAGTAATCTATAATTTCCTGCATGTCGTTCATCGGCACATTGTACACTTCGTCCCAGGCCCAGTTATCGGGCACTTCCAAAATAAATTTCGAGTAGAAGGGATGGTGAGTGTATGATGAGATCTCAACATAGTCATCCATGTTCAGACCAACATAATCAGTAGCAAAACTTTGGGGGGTATATTGCTTGCCGTTGTATTCAAACTTCTGTGGAAGTTCCCCGAGGTATGAATCCAGTGTTCCATCAATAGCTTCGTGCCAGACAGTGCTTAGTTTGCGGTTTTTGTTCTCTACCACGGCATCCACCTGCTGACGCAGAACATTGTCCATTTCGCCATGCACATGTTTTTCTTCGCCGTATTTTAAACCACCATACACCGACTCTGGTACAATCCCGTATTTTTTAATCATATCAGTCACATCGTGAAAAGCGCCACCTGCTGCAAAATTAAGGTTACCATGCACGCGCACATGTTTCTTTGCTTTATCCGAGTAGGTATGCCAAACTAAAAACATTTCGGAAAGATCGACTTCGGGCTTACCCAAACGAAGCATTTCTGACTCCAAAAATGAAAGGCCCGAGAACGACCAGCAAGTGCCCGAACGGTACTGATCTTTTACAGGGGTGGCTGGCAACGAAATCATGTCTTCGAAAACATAACCCTGCTTTTCTTCTTTTTTGGTTTCCTTATCGTTTTGAGCAAATACGCTAATGGCGAGAACTGCAAATATTGCAGTCAGTAAACAACGCAATTTTATCATGATTACTACTAATTTTTATCCCTCAAAATTGAATTAGCGTCAAATTTAATAATAATTTTTTTTTATCAAAATCAAAAAAACAAAATGCCGGGGTGACTGGAATTACAGGCTTAAAAGCGCTGAACTTCCGTATAACGGAAGCAATGAACAATATGGTCGTTTACCATTCCGGTAGCTTGCATGTGCGCGTAAATTACTGTTGAACCCACAAATTTAAATCCCCGTTTTTTGAGGTCGGCTGAAATTTTATCCGAAAGTGGCGTTTTCGCCGGAAGATCTTTTAAGGCGGTAAAAGCATTTTGAATAGGTTGATTATCGACAAAACCCCAAATGTAGCGGTCGAAACTGCCAAACTCTTTTTGAATTTCGAGAAAACGCTGTGCATTGTTTACCGTAGCTGCAATCTTCTGTTTATTTCTGATTATGGATGTATCCCCGGTCAGTTGCTGAATTTTAGCTTCTGAATACCGGGCTACTATTTCGGGATCGAACTGATCAAAAGCTTTTCTGAAATTCCCGCGTTTGTTTAAAACGATAGCCCAGCTAAGCCCGGCCTGAAAACCTTCGAGCACAAAAAATTCGAACAACTTCCGATCGTCATGCAAGGGGACACCCCATTCTTCGTCGTGGTATTTGATCATTAATTGGTTGGAAGTTCCCCATTCACAGCGTGTACACATACAACTAATTTTAGCGGATAAGTTAAATAAAATTAAGAAGAACAACAGCCGAGACCCTAAAATGTTATTTTTGTTTGTTCAGTTTAAAACAGAATGAAGAAATTAACGATTGCTTTTTTATTGTTGCTCTCGCTGAGTTTTGTTGCCGAAGCCCAGTTAAATATCAACCATTTTATCAGGGTGGGTCGTACGCGTATTTCGATTGGGAATTACACCGGCGCCATCGAATATTTCAATATTGTTATCGAGTTTAAACCCTACCTGGCAGAAGCGTATTTGTACCGCGGTATTGCCAAACATTCGCTCGAAGATTACCGTGGAGCGATCGAAGACTACAATAAGGCTATCGAAATAAAACCATATTATCCAATGGCTTACAACAACCGCGGTATGGCTTACCACAACCTCCGTCGCTACGATAAAGCCATCGAAGATTACAACCGGGCGCTCGAATTCGACCCCGACGATGAATCGATTTACAACAACCGGGGAATAGCAAAACTGGCTCTCAAAGATTTAAAAGGGGCCATGGCTGATTACGACAAAGCTCTCGAGATAAATCCAAAATCGACTTACGCCTTGATGAACCGGAGCAATGTTAAAATTGTAAGCGGCGATACTCGTGGAGCCATCAAAGACCTGAACGAAGTAATCATCATCCGTCCTCAATATGCTGCCGCTTATCTTAATCGTGGGTTGGCCCGCTTCGAGCTTGAAGATTACGCGTCGGCGCTCCGTGATTACGACCAGGCTATAAAATATGATCCGGAAAATGCGCTGGCTTTTAATAATCGTGGAATTGTAAAACACAAACTCGAAGATTACCAGGGGGCAATAATGGATTACGACATGGCGGTTAAGCTAAACTCTGAGATGGCCAGCGCCTTTTTCAACCGTGCCATGGCACGCGAAATTCTTAATTTACCGGGGTACGAAAGTGATTATAAAATTGCAGCCCAGTTAAATCCCCAGTTCGATCTCAATAGCCGCAGAATAAATGCAGAACAACTGGCCCAGCAACAAAAACAGCAGAAAAATCAGCAACAGTCGGGGCAAAGCCAGGGTACAAACAACTCCGGGAACACAGCGCCGGAACCCGATGACGTGACCGCCCAGGATACACAAAAGCCTGGCAGCAAACAAATGACCGAAGAAGAGATAAAGGCACAGGCAGAAAAAGAACGTGAAGAAGAACTTCGCCGACGCCGGGCTGCGATGAATGTGGTGGTGGAAGACACACGTGATTTGCCTGAGGAAGCACAGGATGTAGATGACGGACGCATACAGAATAAAGACATTGTGATTGATTTGCAACCTATGTTTTTTATTTCTGCCTTCGAAAAGAACGCGGTAGATTACGACCGTTTTCAGTATTACAACCTTGCTATCGACGACCTGAACGTAAAAAACAATTACGACCCGATCCTTTCGATCACCAATAAATCAGTCACCAGTTACCGGGCAGTTTTCGAGAACTTCATTCTCTTCTTTAACGAGAAGATTGAGGTTCAGGCCAGTGCCAATAATTATTTAAACCGTGGAATTTTTTACAGTCTTACCGGGAATTACGACAAATCATTGGAAGACCTGAACAAAGCGATCGAGCTGGACGGCCATTCGGGAATTGCCTACTTTTCGAGAGCCAACAGTTTGTACAAAAGACAGGAGCAGATCGAATTGGTTTCGGGACCCAATAAGGCTGTAACCATATCGATGTCGCAAAAATTCAACTCAAATACTTCGGATAAAGAACAAGAGGTATCGCTTGATTATCAGCAGGTACTCGACGATTATCAGCTCACACTTTTCCTGAACCCGAAATTCTTTTTCGGGTATTATAACCGTGCCTATATCAAGTTAAAACTGGGTGAATACAAGAGCGCTATTGAAGATCTGAACCGCGCAATCGAATTGGAACCTGAATTTGCAGAAGCCTATTTTAACCGTGGCCTCACTAAAATTTTCCTCGACGATGTGGAAGGGGGTGCCATCGATTTGAGTCGCGCCGGGGAATTGGGAATTGAAGGCGCTTACAACATTATTAAACGGTATTGTAATTAAGATTTGAGACGGTGAGACAATGAGAATGATTATAGATTGAATTGAGAATGATGAAGACTGATGAAGATTCAGAACTTGGCGGCTTTGCGGCTTTGCGAGCCTTTTTTATTTGTGGAGATTGCGAAACTGCAAAAATGCAAAACTGTTTCCTCAACATCAACTCAAAACTTTGAACGCAGTTTTTTTACTTTTTACTTTATACGTTTGACTTTATACGTTTAACTTGAATCATGAACCAACCACTCGCAGAACGGCTTCGCCCACGCACAATCGATGATTACATCGGCCAGGAACACCTGGTGGGTAAAGGCGCCGTATTGCGAAAAATGATCGAATCGGGGAACCTCAGTTCGCTGATTCTTTGGGGGCCTCCCGGGGTTGGCAAAACAACCCTGGCAAAGATTATCGCCAACACACTTGAACGTCCGTTTTTTACCTTGAGCGCCATCAACTCGGGAGTTAAAGATATTCGCGATGTGATTGATAAAGCTAAAAAACAGCAGTTCTTCAGCCGTCCTAACCCTATTCTTTTTATCGACGAGATCCACCGTTTTAGTAAATCGCAACAAGATTCTTTATTAGGGGCAGTTGAGGATGGAACAATAACGCTGATTGGCGCCACAACCGAGAATCCCTCGTTCGAAGTTATTTCCCCCCTCCTTTCGCGTTGCCAGGTGTATATTTTAAACCATCTCGACAAAGAGGCGCTAATAAAGATTGTTGACCAGGCCCTGAAAAAAGATGTGGTTCTTAAAGAAAAGAAAATCAGGATAAAGGAAGACCAGGCGCTCCTGCGTTTTTCGGGTGGCGATGCCCGAAAATTGCTGAATGTACTTGAACTGGTAGTGATGGGCGAAGACAGTGATAAAGTAGAGATCACGGATAAAAAGGTTACCGACCGTTTGCAAAAGAACCTGGCCATTTACGACAAAAATGGTGAAATGCACTACGACATCATTTCGGCCTTTATCAAAAGTATCCGTGGTGGCGATCCCGATGCAGCCGTGTACTGGCTGGCCCGGATGATCGAAGGTGGCGAAGATGTGAAATTTATCGCCCGACGCCTGTTAATCCTGGCTGCCGAGGATGTTGGGCTTGCCAATCCGAATGCCCTGTTGCTGGCACAAAGTACTTTCGATGCGGTACATAAAATAGGAAATCCCGAATCGCGTATTATTTTATCGGAATGTACCATTTACCTGGCCACTTCGCCAAAAAGCAATTCGGCTTACGAAGCGATTGATGCAGCCATTTCGATGGTGCGAAAAACCGGCGACCTTCCGGTGCCACTACATATCCGAAATGCCCCCACCAAGCTAATGAAAGAAATTGGTTACGGGAAAGACTATAAATATGCCCATGCTTACGAAGGCAATTTTGTGGAGCAGGACTTTCTTCCGGAAGAAATTAAAAAACAACGGTTTTATAAACCGCAAAACAATCAATCGGAAATTAAGATTCTGGAACGGTTGAAAAAATGGTGGGGAGAAAGATTTTAGTCAACAACCTTCGGAAAAAGTTCAGGAACAATCAGGTTATCTGTGGCTGTGCAGGCTGTTTTGGCTTTGGTTTAATAATAGCAGCAGCGCTGCGAAATACTTGTAGTACAAGTTAATGGGTTAAACGAAGGTGCAGCGCACCGAAACCTTTAATCATCAAAAAAATCAAACAGGTAATTGTCGTTATATTTAATATCGTTTTTATGCAGGGTTTCCAGATATTCTTCCCTGAACGTTTTCTTTTTGTGGTGCTTTTCCTGGTTTAACACGTATTTGACTACCGTATCTATTTGTGAATTTGAATGCGTAAATGCCCCGTACCCTTTTTGCCATTCAAATTTATATTTCGACAAGTTGTTGTGCTTTATCCATGCGTTACTCGATGTTTTAATGTTTTCCACCAAATCGGGGATAAGTTGGGTTAAGTTATAGCCAATAAAAATATGGATATGGTCGGGCATAGAGCCAATTGCCAGCAATTTATGGTTGTTGTTTTGGACGATCCCGGTTATGTATTTTTCTAATTCATTAGACCAGGTTTTGCCGATCAGGGCATCGCGGTTTTTGGGCGAAAACACCAGGTGAAAATAGGCTTGTGTGTAGGTATTGGCCATGCTATTATTGTTTAAAAGGTTATCGGTGTCTACATATGTTACCGGTGCGCTGCACCTTTCCTATATACTATGGCTTATAAAGCTACAAATATTACGGGTGCGATGCACCTATCTTGTTACATAATATACAAACAACAAATGTATCGGTGGGCTACACCTACATTTGTGGTAACCGGTTACCGGTTCCCCTTTGCCCGGTTATGCGTTTTGCAAAGTTGTTTTTCAATCTATAAATATTTTCGGCGCGCTGCCTTGCTTTTATGTTTTACCCGATATAAGCCGACAATTATGACCAGTAGCGCTTCGGAATATTTGTAGCTACTGCGAAATATTTATAGAATAATTCATCGTTCAGAATAAAGGAGCAGAGCTCCGAAACATGGGCGTCAAAAAAATCTACAAATATTACGGGTGTGCTGCACCTGTTTTTTGTGTTGTGATTTTCGAACTACTCTGGCTAAATTGTATTTTCACTGATAATTGATCACTGGAATCTTCTGATAAATTCTTCTAAAAAATCTATTCCGTTTATATTCTTAGGATTCATGTGCCTGTAAAGCTCTTTCCTCAACAACTGTTGCTCACGCTTATCTTCAATCCTTGAGAAATATCTGTAAACACCCTAACCCGCTGATTAAGAGAGGCTGCCATCGGCCAGAGACAACACTTCGTAACCGATACAAAGTATTGCCATACATCGTCGGCAAAGTTCCATAACAGATACAAAGGGTTGCCACGCACCGGAGACACGGCCCCGGAAGCTTACATGACGCTGCCACGAAGCAGGGCAAACGTGCCAATACAAAAACATCCGGCTGCATCGGGTTAAACCATGTTTAGTAACATTTTTTTAGCCTCGACACAAGTTGACAGCTTCCGTAAATTTAAATACATGTAAAACCGCAAGCATATTTCTACACCCAATGCAGAAATGGCCTGTATAAAAACAAAAAAATGTCTGAAGAATATCTTTGTATTCAAAACAATTATATTCTTACCCCCCTCATTCCCTGTCTTTGCAAAAAGAGGGAATGAGGCCCGACTGAACAACGAAGTCGGGCAGCGAGAGTTCTATTAACCTGTAAACTATATTTTGTGGCACCTTTTCGGATATACGAAAAAACATTTGAAACAACATAAATATACCTGAGCAATAAACAGCGATAAATATTCGGTTGTTTATTGTATTGGTTACGGTTTTAAAAATTTAATTTACAATCCGGTCCTCCTGCATAAAATCGACCATCCAGCCGGGATATTC